>Ga0163151_10001134_pt1 | contig 45763 bp, 42 predicted proteins | sample OliLakLV19MP5IB2_FD_145596 | JGI IMG/M metagenome (GOLD analysis project Ga0163151, IMG submission 145596) | Freshwater microbial mat bacterial communities from Lake Vanda, McMurdo Dry Valleys, Antarctica - Oligotrophic Lake LV.19.MP5.IB-2 | ecosystem: Environmental > Aquatic > Freshwater >...
TCGATCAACGGCTTGATCGTTTGGTCAAACTACTCCCGCGGTATCGGAACCAAACGCGTGTCCATGTGAACCTCCCCTGTTTACAGGGAGGTTCGCACAATTCATGACCTTTGATAACAGTGCCTAGTCTCATGTAACCAGATAGACCGAATAGACCGAATAGACCGGACAGACCGACTCTTTCAGCATCCTGCTTGGCGAGAGTACCACGACGACCTACAAGAGCGCAGCTTCTCGTATGTCACCACGAGTGAACCCAGCCGACCTTGACAGGCCCAGAGCACTTTCATTATGTTTTGCCCACTGTTATAGTCCGGTGTTCTCTCCACCAGACAGTCCTTTCTCTATGGCAAAAATTGCCGTCATCGATGTTGGCACAAACTCCATCCATATGGTGTTGGCTGAAATCCAGCCGGACGCAAGCTACAAGATCCTCGATCGCTTCAAAGACATGACGAGACTCGGGAACGGCGCCTTTACGACCCATCGCCTCTCCGACGAGTCGATCGCACGTGGACTCGAGGTCATCCGCAATCTCGTCACCCTGGCGAAGAACAAGGGCTACGAGCGCATCATCGCCGTCGCCACCAGCGCTGTGCGCGAGGCGAAAAACGGAGGCGACTTTATCGATCTGGTGGCCGAACACACGGGATTGACTGTCCGCGTCATCAGCGGTACTGAAGAGGCCAGGCTGATCTTCCTCGGCATCAAAAACAATGTGCCCATGACAGAACAGCCGACGCTCTCGGTGGATGTCGGCGGTGGATCGGTCGAACTGATGGTCGGGAATCGTGACCAACTCCTCCACTCAAAAAGCCTGAAGCTGGGCGCCATCCGACTGGCAGACGAATTCCTCAAACGTACGCCACCATCTGAAGGAATGCTCCGGTCACTCGAAGACACGGTGACGGCCCAATTACAGGGCGCCCTCGATTCGTTCAAGACGAAACGATTCGATTCCCTGATCGCCACCTCCGGCATGGCGGGTAACTTGGCGGAAGTCATTCATCTGCGCCGAACGAATCGCCCGCTCCCCCAAATCAACCTCGCCACAATTTCTCTGAAGGACGTGAAAGAGATCGAGCAGGGTTTCCGCCAATCTACGATTAAAACCAGGCTGGCGATCCCCGGATTAGACCCTAAACGGGTCGATACTCTGTTTCCCGCCACGGTGGTCCTTCGCCGTTTGATGGAACTCTCAGGGCGAGACGAACTCATCCTATGCGACAAGGCCATTCGTGAAGGCATCATCTACGACTTTATCCACCGCCATCGTGAACGACTCAAAGCTGAAGCGGAAATTCCCGACATGCGGCGACGCAACGTCATGGCACTGGCCCGTCGCTGTCACGCCCCAGAAACCCATAGCCTCCATGTCGCCGGCTTAGCCCTACGCCTCTTCGACCAGACAACACGCCTCCATCGCTTGGGGCCCACCGAGCGGAACTGGCTTGAATATGCCGCGATTCTGCACGACGTCGGGTACCTCATTAATGAGCGCCAGCACCACAAGCACGCCTACTATCTGATTACGAATAGCGACCTCGGAGGATTACCCAGCGAGGAGATTCAGGTGGTCGCGAACGTCGCGCGCTACCACCGGCGCGCAATCCCTCAACTGAGCCATGAGGGATTCAACGCCCTCTCACCCAAGCACAAACGCATCGTGCGAATCCTCTCCGCGCTGCTTCGGATCGCCGACGGCCTGGACCGAACGCATTTTTCGGTCGTCCGCACTCTCGATGTGAGGCTCGGCGCCACCGTGACTATCCGCCTGCATATAACGGGAGATGCAGAGTTGGAAACCTGGGCCGCTGCAGGCCGAGCGGATCTCTTTGAACGCGTATTCCGCCGCCGCGTCAAGTTCTCTGTCACCGTACAAGACGAGGCCGCATGAGCGAGCCCCTCCCAGTATCAGGACATCCCCACCCCTACCCAGGAAAACTGATCACCGTCGAAGGCATCGATGGGTCCGGCAAAAGCACGCAACTGCAGTTGCTGCACAAGTGGCTGGAGTCGAAGGGCCATAGAGTTTTCTTCACGGAATGGAACTCCTCGGAGCTGGTCAAAGAGACGACCAAACGGGGAAAGAAAAACAAAAGTCTGACGCCGACGACGTTCAGCTTGTTACACGCCACCGACTTTGCCAGCAGGCAGTATCATGAAATTTTACCCCCGCTCAAAGCCGGCATGATCGTCCTGGCCGACCGTTACATGTACACCGCCTTCGCACGCGACGTGGTCCGCGGCGTATCGCCTGAATGGATTCGCAAGCTCTACAGCTTCGCCATCACCCCGGACATGGCCTTCTACTTCAAGGTACCGATCGAGACGGCCATCTCGCGGCTCCTCGGAGGCACGCGCGGACAATTCAAGTTCTACGAAGCCGGTATGGACATGAACTTGAATCTGGATATGACCGAAAGCTTTCGCATCTTCCAATCGAGCATCCTGGCCCAGTACGAGAAGATCGTCGAGGAGTTTCAGCTCATCACGATGGACGCGACGAAAGATATCGAATCCCAGCAGAGCGAGATGCGCCGACTCGTGGGAGAGGCGCTCAAAGATTACAAACCAAGACGGGGCACCCATGGTCGACGCACAATATTTTGGCGACGGTTTGACGACCCTAAATCCGAGTGACCTGAAAGGGAAGCTCATCGCCATCGAAGGCACCGACGGGGTCGGCCGCTCCACGCACATCGAGATGTTGCAGGAATGGCTGGAGGTGCAGGGCTATGGCGTGATCACGACCGGCTGGACCCGTTCCAATCTCATGTCGAAGACCATCGAAATGGCCAAAGAAGGCAACATTCTCGACCGATGGTCGTTCAGCCTCCTGTACGCCACCGACTTTGCGGATCGCCTCGAACACGAGATTATTCCCGCGCTTCGCTCAGGCTTCATCGTCTTGGCCGACCGATATATCTATACGGCCCTCGCGCGCGATTTTGTCCGCAGCGGAAACCGCCAGTGGGCGAGAGACGTCTTCGGCTTTGCCTTAGTCCCCGATCTCGTCTGCTACATGCGTATCGATATCGAAACACTCGTGCTGCGCGTCATCGAAACCAAGGGGATGAACTATTGGGAATCGGGAATGGATCTCCGTCTCGGCAGCGATCTCTACGACAGTTTTAAGAAGTACCAGTCGCTTCTGATCGAAGAGTTCGACAAAATGGCGAAGGAATTTCACTTCGAAGTGATCGATGCCAGACAATCGCCGGATGAGATTCAAGCCGTACTGCGCAGCAAAATTCAGCCGCTCCTCACCACCAGCCTACAAAGCAACACGCTGCCATCCGACCACCTCATCCAGCCGGCCCCATCAGGCTAGCGCCGCGCGACAGGCACGACGAGGCGGGGATTCAATCTCTCCCCCTCCTGCCTCTCGCACAGGTCAACCGCCACCGTGCAGGGTGCCGGCTGGCTCTTTCAGCATCCTGTTCGAGAGATGCGCTGCATCCATTCCGATTCAATTAGAATCAAATTCGATTCAATTTGAGGCTGGTTGCCGAGGCACGGTGCGCGGCATCCACCGCGACAGCCTCGCTAAAAAATCCAACAACCTCAACGGATAAACTTGCAAGAACCTCGAACAGGATCCTCTGGCATGCTGATTGCTTCTACGTATATTCAGAAAATAGGCGACGTATCCAACCCTAAGGAGGTGTCCCATGTATAAGCATTCTGCGTTGCTCACAATCGGTGCGGTACTGTTGCTCTCACTGTTCTGTGTCGATGGAGGCTATGCATTCCAGATCGTCAATAGGAAACCGCCTGTCGACTTCTTGACGGTAGCAGAAATGAACGGCTGGACAGAATTGCCGTTGCAAATGGTCGGCTTCCTCATCGGAGCCGGTCTCATCGTGCTGATCGGTCTCGGCATCAGAAGGTTGCGACACCATCACCACGGGTATCAATCGTAGACGGCAGATACATTCCCTTCTGGAACTAGGGCCTGAGACCTCCACGGAGATCTCAGGCCCATTCTATGTATGGGAACATCGCCTGCTGCTCTGTCTGGTTTATCCGGTTCGTTTCATTCAACCATACACAGGAGACAGACCGAAGAGACCAAAGAAACCAGACAGACGAGATGAATCCAATTGGATTCTATAAGAATCAAAATGGATTCAGTTGAGCGAATGCTTCTCGTCTCCTGCTTCTACGTATTTCCACAGGACATCGAAAAACCCTGGGATTGTGAAGATAATCAGGACGGATTTCTCAAGAAGCCTGCCAGAGAGCGGGCTGGCACATCAATTGCTTTTCACTTCGTCAGGTCGGTCCGAAACTACCGTCGGTACGGTTGGAATATTGAATGATCAATGTTGACGGTTGAATGGTCGGAGGCGGACGAGCAGGCGACCATCAGTCATTGGACTCAGGCATGAGCACTCACTGGCGAGGATTCACGCCTGACAACCCAATGGCGAGGTGATTCTGGAGTAGACCCAATCAGATTCTCCTCCCTGATTGCTCCGCTCCAGGTTGCCTGAGCGTCAACGCCACGGGAGCCCCGGCTCTGCGAGACCCGGAGCTGCGGCTCCCTCCCTCTTACGCGGCGTTATAGCCGGAGGCAGTCCTTGGTTCTGAGTTATGAGTTCCGGGTTCTGAGTTAGGAGGTCCTGAGTTGTCCGGAACTAACTCAGCACTCACAACTCAGAACTCACAACATCTTTAAGTGCGGAGGTGCTGTATGAGGAAGATCCTGCTACTCGTCGCCTTATTGGAACTCGCGGATTGCCCGACATTGGCTGTGGCCGCCAACGATACAGGCGCCAAGACATTTGCCGCGGGGAATGAGTTCCTGAAACATCACAAATACCAGGAGGCGCGCACAGCCTTTGAAGGCGCCCTCCAACAACACCCGGCGAATGCCCTAGCGCACTTCTATCTCGGCGAGGCCTGCCGGGGCCTGAAAGCCTGGGTCTGCGCGGAAGAGCATTACCAGACCTCGCTGGAACTCAATGCGCAATCCTCAGTGGCCGGGTTAGCCAAACAACGGGGGCACAAGGCCACAATCTGGCGCTTACTCGACGAAGGAAGACAGGCCATCAACGAGCCGAACCCCTCACACCAGAAGATGGCCCAGGCTGAAGACGCTCTCGATATCGCAAACAAGCTGGGTCTCGATGACGTACAACGCGCCCTCTGTCAGCAGTTGCATGAGAAAATTCAACAGGGGCGCAATCGCAGTCGCGAAAAGACAGCGTCGGCCCCGTTTCACGAGGGCTCGATGGCCATGGTGCCGGCGGGAGAGTTCACGATGGGGAGTGCGATGGGAGAGGCCGACGAACAACCGGAACATCACGTGTATGTGGAGGCCTTTTTCATGGATAAGCACCAAGTATCGGTGGGGCACTATGCGCGGTTCTTGGACGCCACGTCTTGGGACGCCCCGCCGGACTGGAGCGTCATGAACAAATCCCAGCACCAGAGGCGCCCAGTCGTCAATGTGGATTGGGCAGACGCGAACGCCTATTGCACCTGGGTCGGCAAGCGCCTACCGACCGAGGCGGAGTGGGAGAAGGCGGCGCGCGGGACGGATGGCCGGACCTATCCCTGGGGAAACGCGCATCCGACGAAATTTTTTGCGAACGCGAATCAAGAGCATTGGAACAACCATGGCGCCTTGACGCCGGTGGGAACGTTTGAAGAGGGCAAGAGTCCCTATGGCATCTATGATATGGCAGGGAATGTCTGGGCATGGGTCGGCGACTGGTATGGCCAGGACTATTATCAGACCAGCCCGTCTCAGAACCCTGCAGGACCGCCCATGGGCACGCATAAAGTGATTCGCGGCGGCTCCTGGGGCAGCAATCCCGATGGCCTTCGCTCCGCGGAACGGGAGATCCATTTACCGTCGTTCCGGGGCTCTGGCACCGGCTTCCGTTGTGCAAAGACTCCGTAGAGCTGGTCTATCTGGTCTATTCAGTCTGTCTGGTCTCTCTGGTCTGTCCGGTGGGTCTTGCTCGTGCGATCAGTTGACTAGAAAGACAGCGTAGACGTCTCCTGACCAGATAGACCGGACAGACGAGACAGACCAGAGAGACGAAAGAGGTGAGCCAAATGAGGAGGTATCGCGATGAAGATCATTCAAGCCATCATGCAGCCGTTCAAGTTGGATGACGTCACGACGGCATTGAGGGAAATAGGCGTGGAAGGGATGACCGTCACGGAAGTCAAAGGATTCGGACACCAGAAAGGAGGTCAGGAACGATACAACGCCAACGTGTTTACGTCCATCTTTGTACCCAAGGTGAAGATCGAAGTCGTCATCGAGGATAGCCTGGTGCAGAACGTGATCGACACCATTACACGCTATGCGAAGACCGACAGCGCTGGGGACGGACGGATCTTTGTGTTGGATCTCATCTCTGCGATCCGGATCAAGACTGGCCCGATGTGCGAACCAGCGCTGGCCCGATGATGCGGGCGACGGACCGCAGGCTGGTCCTCTAGCCCTCATTATTCATGACGGTTCGTCGCGAAATCGCGCAATCGCATTGTGAGACGGACACGCGGAGCCGTGAACTCCCGAAGCCTACTCGTGCAGTACGTAGAGGGTCCCAGGGGCGAGCCCGTCGACCGAAGGCTCGTCGCAGCAGCGAATCCGCGATTGCAATAGACGTTTCATGAATTGGTTTGTCTGGTCTGTTTTGTGTATTGAGTTGAACCACAGAAACCAGACAGACTAGCCCGCATGATTCATGACGGTTCGTCGTGAAATCGCGCAGTCGCCAAGCGAGACAGGCGCGAGGAGCCGTGAGGAAGGGAGGCATACTAGAACAGTATGTTGACCGACCGAGCGGCGAGCCCGCCTGCCGGGACGCCGGGTTCACCGCGTCCAGGCTTGTCGTAGCGGCGAATCCGCGATTGCAGCAGAAACGTTCATGAATAATGCGGGCTAGATGAGCCAAACAAATGGAATCAGCGTGAGACGCCGGCAAGCGAGACTGGAACCTCACGGGACGGAAAGAGGAACGGGCGCACGGCGGGACTCAAGAGGGCGGGATCAAGTCCACGCAGCAGGGAAACAGAACGACCGTCTGAAAGAACGGAGATCGATCCATCTCTATTCTTCGACAAGCATGGATACGGACCAAGTGTCGGTGGGGCACTATGCGAGATTCTTGGACACGACGTCCCAGGCCGCCCCGCCGGACTGGAGCGTCGGGAATGTCTGGGAAGGGGTCAGCGACTGGTATGACCCAGACTATTACCAGGCCAGCCCGTCGAAGAATCCGACAGGACCGCCAACAAGTGGGCGACTCCAAAGTGATCCGTGGCGGTTCGTGGGGCAGCGGTCCGGAAGCCCTGCGCTCCGCAGACCGGGAGATCCATTTGCCACCGTTCCGGGGCCTCGGCGCCGGGTTCCGGTGGGCAAAGACTCTGTAGATCGTGATTCGTGAATTCTTGCGACGTGGCTCTGCGTCGGGATACCGGAGCCTGTATGATCTCTATAGTCGGCAGGACGAGCATTCGACCATCAATCAACGGCTCCCTCCCCCATCGCACACTGTACGCCCACTTCATTCATGCCGATTCGTTTGGAAATCGTCCAAGCGTGCGTTCCTCGTGGAGCGCGCAACGTGAATAGCAGGCGCATTCAGAAGGCTGAAGACCGGAGTTCGAAGATCTGAACACACCCGCCTTCAGCCTCCCTCACCTACCTCAATAGTTTCACGCCTACGAGCGACCCTACAGGTCCCACGTGCAACTGAATCCAATTGGATTCTATTCGAATCAAAATAGATTCAGTTGAAATCGTGCAGGTCATCGTACGCTGCCTGCGCCTTTCCCTCCGATAGCGCAAAAGCCTGAGAATTTTGAAAATAATCACAAAGAATTTCCCAAAGCCGGCGAGAGAACTCCACTGGCACAGTGATTGCGTTATGCCTCGTCATGGAAAGCATCAGTAAAACCGGCAGAGAAGATGTAGAAGAACTGATTTGGAGCGGGACGCGCAGTCGATCATCGCTCATGGGGCTTACGATTGAGCACTCAATGGCGAGGACTCACACCTAAGAACCCAATGGCGACGTGATTCTGGAGCAGACCCAATCAGATCCTCCTCCCTGATTGCTCGGCTCCAGGTTGCCTGAGCGTCAACGCCACGGGAGCCCCGGCTCTGCGAGACCCGGAGCTGCGGCTCCCTCCCTCTATCGATTCCTTAAGGGAAAGAATCCGCACTATGGTTCGCGCCGAAATAGAGATGATGCCCCATGAATGATAGGCGCCAAGTCCCACAATACCCCTACTAAAGTGGTATTGCGGAAAATGCCACACAAGCCTAGTTAGAGGACACATGTAATGGTACGTAATTGTTTGGATGACTCGTTTCTCTCACTGGACCTTCACAGGGACCGGCCATGACGATAACCGCGCCTCAGGCTTCCCCCAAAGTAAAGAACCCCGCCCTTCCAGGCGGGGCTGTTGTAAACCAAGAGGGAATGTGCCTCCGCTTCGCTACGGGCTGCCATTCCTCCCCGCTCTTCCGAGCGGGGCATCCTGGCAGATCTTGGTGAAGCTTTCTATCTCCCGATCACCAGCGTATCGGCTTTGGACAAGCAGAGGGAACCAATGTGGAACCGTAATCATGATCACATCGCGCTCTCCACCCACATCAGTACGAAGCGAAAAAAGGTCTCTGACGCCATCTTCATGCCCACCCCCAAAAAATAGGAGAGAACAATGCCCATTGTAATTAACCCCGCTAATGGGGCAGCCAAAGCCAAGGCTAACACAACCTTCAATTGGAATATGGAAGTAGTCCAATACGTTATATCAAAAGTCATCGTCGGTTATTCAGCTGGTGGCGACGACATATATGCAGGCGGCAACCGCGGCAACGGTTTCCCAGCACCTACGGTTCAGGATACTGGAGTGTATCACCCTGGTGGTAATACGCTTTGCTATACGAGGCCAAAGTACAAGAAAACAAACTTAGGCACGTGGTACACGGTGTATAGCACCATCACCACCTTCACATCTACTCCCTAGCCGACATAAGGTTGGCCCGGGACAAATCGCAGTGAGGGGGAAGAAAAAGTTCTCAGCCGCTTGACCAAATTGATACAGAGGAGGAGTCCTGCCATGCAAGGAAAAATCGATAGGCCAAATATCGAACTCAGCCTCAACAGTGAGGGACTAAAGGTAACATGGGGGCCAATACAGGGACCATGGGGCATCTTCAATGAGGTTATGGTTGCCAATCCTGAAAATGTTACCATTACGGAGTGGTGGCTAATTGTAGGAACAAAAGCGAAACTCCATCAACCGGACGAGGATGATGAACCAACCCGGGGTGAGATCGTCAGTCAAAGTGTCGGCGCTAAAACAGAGATGACTATCCCTAGGTATCTTCTTCCTGTAAAGCAACATATCTTCGCCCAAGTCATCGGGTTCTTTAAAAGCAGGACTAAAACTGGTGATGAATTCATAGAAGGCATCTATTCAGATAAAGCTCGGGTAAAAACATAGCAATTCAAGGCTGCGAACATGTGGCGTTAATAGGCTGACAACGATCATGGTGTCGAGTGTTCACTCGTGAAGAACATAATAGTAGACTGTGAAATTTAACCGGCCGCATCGGCCACGACTCAGACATCGGATACGATTTAGTTTGCGCCAGATCACTCTGGCGGGCTTCTAAGCGCAGCGCTTTTCGGAGAGTGAGTTAATCGGATACCGTTCATATACTCGTACTCAGAGAACTCGGATAGCATGGGCTATCGAACCAGCACCAAACAGAATTAATCATGAGACTTTTCAACCTGCCAGCTTTTACATATCGAGTCTATTCGGTCGTCGCCGCCTGCCGGTTACTCCAACTGGCCTGGCTATTCATCATGTGCTATTCGGTTGGGAGTGCATTGGCGCAGACGTCTCCGATTACCACGTCTGGACTGAACACGCAGATCAACCTCTCCGCCACTCCACCTGCCGGAAAGGTGCAATACGACATCACCGGTGGAACCAGACCAGGAGACGGAGCAAATCTGTTTCACAGCTTCGGTGAGTTCGGCCTTCCCACCCACAGCGTCGCCAACTTTCTCAATGAGTTGGGTCTCCCAACATCGAACATCCTTGGTCGAGTCACCGGTGGAAACATCTCCAACATCTTTGGGGCAATCCAGACCGAGGGATTCGGTAACGCGAATCTATTTCTGATAAACCCGGCCGGATTCTTGTTTGGGCCGAACGCGACCGTGAATGTGGGCGGCATGGTGGCTTTCACCAGCGCCGACTATCTCAAACTCACGGACAACGCGCAATTCAACGCAATTCCAAATGCGGCGGCCGATGCTCTTCTGACTGCTCTGCCGGTAGCTTCGTTTGGATTCTTGGGATCGAATCCTGGCGCCATCACAGTTCTGGGGAGCCAGTTCTCCGTCACAGACGGGCAAAGCATCTCGCTTGTCGGTGGCAATATCACAATCCAGTCTGGCACGTTGGAAAATGGCCTGTCTCAACCCGCTCGCCTATCCGCACCGAACGGCGAAATTCGGTTAGCCAGCGCCAGATCACCTGGAGAATTTCTAATTGGCCGCCTTCAGCCTGCCCCGAATATAGATGGTGCAACATTCGCATCTTCCGGGTCTGTCCGTCTCGCCCAAAACTCCATAGTTGACGTGAGTGGAACCGGCACGGTCTTCATTCGTGGGGGGCAGTTTGTGTTAGAGGTATCCAACGCGGTGCTCAGTACCTCCAGAAACAGTAGTAGTGGTATAGACAACATCGTCCTCAACAATGGGAGCGCGATTACGGCAGCAACGACAGGGCCGGGGAATGCCGGATCCGTGATAGTCACTGCAGAAAGTATTGCGCTAGTTGATTCCAGCATCAACAGCACCTCCTTTGATTCTGGAGGCGGAGCAGGGAACGGCGGGTTGATTTGGCTACATGCTCCAAGCATCAAGCTGCAGCATGGTAATCTTCTTTCACTCTCTCAGGGGCCAGGAAACGCTGGAAACATCCTTCTCGAAGGGAACACCATCGCCATAGGGTCGAATTCTGGCGGAATCGAAAGCAGCGTTTCTTCCGAGACGTCGCGGTCAGGGAGAGGCGGAGATATCACCATGCGTGGGCTTAATGGTTCCAGCAGCCGCGCCGGCGACGTGACCATTTCGGGCGAGAGCTCAGTCACGAGCACGACATCTGGACAAGGTCGCGCAGGCGACATCGACGTCATGACGGAACGGATGGCGCTGACAGATGGCGGAGCTATGATGACGTCAGGAACCGGGGGCCATGCCGGGAACATGAAGATCGACGCCGGTGAATCGGTTCAAATTTCCTCTTTCAGCAGTCTTGAGAGCAGCGCATTCGACACAGGAAATGCAGGGAATATCACCGTTATCACTCCTACCATGACGGTTACTGGCGGGGGGGTCATTTCGACCAGTACCGAGGCATCAGGCAACGCCGGTACAATTACCATCAACGCGACATCCGTGAACTTGCTCAATGGAGGCCAACTCAAGAGCAGCAGTCTGAATTTCGCCACTCCAGAATCCCCGGAACTAGCCCCTACCGGCAGTGCCGGGAATGTGACCATCGAAGGCGCGCAGAGATCGGCTCAGTCCGTCCTGGTCGACGGCCCCGGAAGCGGTATCTTCACCAACACACAGGGCAGCGGTGTAGGTGGGAATATTTTCGTCAATGCCAACTCCGTCACTCTCCAGAACGGCGGGACCATCTCCGCCGCGACATCAGGCACAGATGCATTAGCAACTGGCGGAAGTATCACCCTCACGGCCTTCCAATCGGTCGATCTACGAAGCAAAGCATCCATCTCCGCCGAAAGCATCGGCGACGCGGATGCGGGCAACATTCTGATCAATGCGGGCAACAGATTTGAAGCAGGGAACAGCTCGGTGACGACGAAGTCCAACCGGGCCGGGGGCGGCAATATTGAAATCAATGCGCTCGATCAAATCAGGCTGGTCAACAGCCAAGTCAATGCCTCGGCGTTTCTCGACGGCGGCAACATCAGCATCGACCCGAATGTCGTAACTCTTCAGAACAGCCAGATTCTTGCGCAGGCGGTCCAAGGCGCCGGGGGCAACATCGCGATCTTTACTCCCCTCTTCGTAGCCGATTCCACCAGCCTCGTGAGCGCCTCGTCGCAATTTGGCTTGAATGGCACGGTGACGATCCAGAGCCCCACGTCCAATTTGAGCGAGAGCCTGGGAGCCTTGCCCTCGGAGCCCAGCCAGGCACAAACCCTCTTGACGCAGCGCTGCGCGGCCTTGGCTAATGGGCAAACCAGCAGCTTCGTTGTGGCAGGGCGCGAGCAATTGCCGTCCGATCCAGGAGGCTGGCTCAGCGGTCCAATCGCATTGGTCGGAATCGATGCCGAGCGGATTGGAGAGGGAACCGTCGCCGAAGGCACATCGCACCTCGAACCTCGAACTTCTGGCCTCTTGGCCAACGACCGGGTCTCGCTCCGCCGATTGACCCCTGCTGGGTTCTTGATGGCGAACTTTGCCGACAGCGAGGCAACTGGGTGCCGTTCATAGACCCGCGAGCCACTCGATGCGCCGCCAGGCAGGCGACCCGTCGAACAGCGCGATGGTGCACGTTCTTTGGGGGTGCCATGCTGAGCATGTTGGCAGGAACCTCCGCCTATGCACAACAGGCTGTGCCCCCAATCTTTGACCCAACCGGGCGATCGGGAGAACCGCCGGCGCCGCTCAAGAAAGAGTTCAAGGCCCCAACCCCCGTGCCCCTCCCGACCCTCCCTGTGATCCCGGCACCGCCGGAAGGAGAGGTGAAGAAACCATTGGGCCAAATTCAGGTCTTCGCCGGCTACATTCATGTGACCGGCAGTACGGTCTTCACCGATGCAAAACTGGACGACGTCACCGCGCCCTATCGCAATCGGATATTGACGACCGAGGATCTCGAACGCCTTCGTCTCGAGCTGACTCTTCTGTACGTGAATAAGGGCTATATCAGCTCCGGTGCGATCATCCCAGATCAGGATGTTGCATTCGGCGTGATCAACATCCAGATCGTCGAAGGCATGTTGACCAAAATCGATGTGAAGGGGCAGAGCTGGTTCCGTGCTGGTTACTTGCGCGACCGAGTCGAACGAGGGGCGCAGACGCCGCTGCGGATGGAACCGCTGCAAGAACGGTTACAGTTGCTCCAGCAGGACCCGCGCATCGAACGGATCAACGCCGAACTCCGTCCCGGCGACAAACGCGGCGACAGCATCTTGCATGTAACCGTGAAGGAGGCCAGTCCCTGGAAAGCGTGGCTGGACTTCAACAACTACCAGACACCCGTGGTCGGCGCCGAGCGGGGACTCGCCACCATCGCCCACCAGAACATGACAGGGAACGGTGACACCTTCAGCTTTGCCTATGGCCGTTCCCGAGGCGTGAATCCGATCGTCGATACGTCCTATTCACTCCCCTTGAATCGATACGACACCACCTTCATCGCCTCGTACCGCCGAAATGACTTTCTGGTCGTCGACAAAAACTTTCGTGTTCTCGACCTCAACGCTGAATCGGAAATCATCGGCCTCACGCTTCGCCAGCCGATCTACCGAACGCTGACCGATGAGTTGGCCGTCGCGATCACCGGCGAACATCTGTCCAACAAAGTCACCTCCATCTTCGATACCCCAGGCTTGCCGTCGCTCTTTGTGCCCGGCTCCTCGAACACCGGGGTCAGCACCGTGAGCGCATTGCGCTTCATTCAGGAGTATGTGCATCGCACCTCGACATCGGTGGTCGCGGCACGTTCCCGCTTTTCCGTCGGGCTGGATGTCCTAAGCGCGACCACCAACAGCTCCGACCAATTGCCGGACGGACAGTTCTTCTCGTGGTTGGGACAAGTCCAGGCAGTCCGGCGATTCGACGACTGGTGGGGCATGCAGCTCCTAGGGCAAATGAGCCTCCAACTCGCGAACGATCGATTATTTTCCCTTGAGCAAATTCCTGTCGGAGGACGGTTCAGCGTTCGCGGGTATCGAGAGAATACGCTCATCCGAGACAACGCCTTTCTTGCCTCGATCGAATCGCGATTTCCGTTGATCAGTTTTGCCACCGGAGAACCACTCCTACAGTTCGCCCAATTCGTAGACCTGGGCAGGCCTTGGAATGCCAAACCTCGCCCAGGTCCCTCAAATACCAATCCCCTCGATGACCGAGATACGCTGGCCAGTGTCGGGCTTGGCCTTCGCTGGAGTATTCTGCCACGGGATCGCGCGCGCTTTGAACTCTATTGGGGGCTGCCGTTGAATTACATCACCCATTCAACAGGCAATCTGCAAGACCATGGCATTCATCTGCAGCTGGTGGTGCAGGTGTTGTGATCGGGAAGGTGTTCAGGCTGAAGGTAGGGCTCAATCGTGCATGATCACACAAAACTTCGACCTTCGGCCTTCAGCCTTCAGCCTAACCCCCTGTTAGCGAGCCTTCAGCCTAAACTCCTTGCCTGTCTGTTGCTTAGCGCGATACTCCTGATCCCCTCCATGACGACATCGGCCTCCGCTCCAAGTTCCAAGGCCGACGAGGTCATGGCCCAAGGCACGCAGGCGTTTCAGCGCGGTGCGTACGAAGAGGCACTGGGAAAGTGGAAGGAGGCCGCGCAGCAGTACGACGCGCAAGGCCAGGCCCATCAACAGAGCCAGGCCCTCGTCGCCGCTGCACGAGCGGCTGAAGCGATGGGCCAGCTCAGGAATGCGCTCCAATTGCTCGAACTCGCCTCGACGCTCGCGCAGAAGGAACCGGATGCGCTGTGGCGCGCGACAGTCTTGGCACAACTGGGCCATACCTACCTGACCGCACGACAACTGGACGCGGCTTCGACATATTTGGCGCAGGCCCACGAGATCGCTACGCAGGTCTCATCGCCGACACTCACCGCGCCGCTCTTGAACGATCTCGGCATTCTCCATGCCCTCCAGAACCACCCTGAGGAAGCTCTCGCCGTCTTTACAGAAGCAGTCCAGCTCGCGCAGCAGGCGCAGCTCCCTCTTGTCGAACTGCACGCGCGGGTGAATGCGGCTCGCACAAACCTGCAGCTGAATCAGCCGATGAACAGCCGCATATGGGCCGACCAAGCCCTGGAGCAGGTCAATCGCTTGCAGGCCTCTCGTGAGAAAGCCATCGGGTTCATGAATATCGGTCTGCTCTATCGTCGGCTGCTCCCCTCCCTTCCAGACCTCCACAATCCGCTCGTCCTCCGAGCGGCAGGGACGCTGCAGGAATCGGCAAGCTTGGCCGAACAGCTCGGCGATGCGCGCACCCTGTCGTTCGCCCTCGGTCATCTCGGCCATCTATATGAGTTGGAGCAGCGGTTGGATGAAGCCCTGTCATTCACGAGGCGCGCGATCTTTGCTGCCCAATCGGTCGATGCGCCAGAATCGTTATACCGCTGGCAATGGCAGCTCGGTCGGCAACTCGCTGCGACGGGGAAACTCGACGAAGCGATCGCGTCCTATCGTCAAGCGACTGCCACCCTACAACCCATCCGACCGTCAGTCGCCGTCGCTGCTGCAGACTCCTCCTGGTCGGACGAGAACCCGATACGACCCCTGTTCTTTGAACAGGCAGACCTGCTCCTCCAACGGGCCTCATTGACGGAAGAACAGCCGGCTGCGACACAAGACCTCTTAGCTGCCCGCGATGCGATCGAAGCCTATAAGGCCGCCGAGCTGCGAGACTATTTCAAAGATGAGTGCGTCGATGCGCTGCAGGCCCGGCTCACGAAGTTCGACACCCTAGCCGCGAACACGGCCGTCATCTATCCTATTCTGTTCACGACGCGGCTTGAATTACTGGTGAGCCTGCCATCAGGCATGACGCGCATAGCGGTGCCGGTCGGCGCGGATGCGCTGACGAAGGAAATCAGGCTGTTTCGACGCACCGTTGAGAAACGCACCACACGCGAGTACCTCCCCCATGCGCAACAGCTGTACGACTGGCTCGTCCGCCCGCTGGAACCGGAGTTCGCAACGCAGCAGATTGCGACCTTGGTGTTTGTCCCCGACAGCGCGCTCCGGACCATCCCCATGGCGGCGCTTCACGACGGCTCGACATTTCTCATCAACAAGTTTGCCATCGCGCTGACCCCCGGCATTACGCTGACGGACCCACGCCCGTTGAACCGCGAGAAGGTGCGCGTTCTAACCGCCGGGCTCACGCAAGCCGTGCAGGGATTTCCTTCCCTCCCCTACGTGGCAGAAGAGGTCGAGACCCTTCGCTCGCTGTATGCGGCGGATCAACTGATAGACAAGGACTTTCGTGCGCAACGTTTGGAACAGGAATTGCGGGATGGACGGTATGGGATCTTGCACATCGCCACGCATGGGAAGTTCTCGACCAGCGTGAACGATTCGTTTCTCCTCACGTTCGATGACAAGCTGACCATGAGTGGCTTGGATCAATTGATCGGTCTGTTCCGGTTCCGTGAGAATCCGCTTGAACTCCTGACCCTGAGCGCCTGTCAAACGGGAGTGGGAGATGATCGTGCGGCCTTGGGTCTCGCCGGCGTCGCCATCAAGGCTGGCGCGCGAAGCGCGTTAGCCACTCTGTGGTTCATCAATGATGAGGCCTCTGCTGAGCTGGTCTCTGAATTCTACAGGCAACTGCGAAACCCCAAGCTGTCGAAGGCACAGGCTTTGCAGATAGCACAGCAGAAGCTCTTGTCGGATCGGGTCTATGAACATCCAGCCTACTGGTCGGCATTTCTCTTGCTGAACAACTGGCTGTGATTCACGTGATGAGCATGCTAGCAGGTTGCGGAAACTCGGTTTTGTCCGACACAATGCGTGTGATAACGCGCGTTCCTCGTGAAACGCAGCAGAGAGTGAAGCGTCCCTCGACAGGCTCGGGACGCCCTGAGCCCGTCGAAGGGCGTATCTCCTGAAGCGTGAAGCGCTGGAATCAGGTGCGAAACATGAAGCGTCCGGCTCCAGAACGAAATACGCTTCACGAACGACGCTTCACGCAGCGGACGCTTCACGTAAGCCGCGGGCTAGAGTCAGTCAATAGACGAATGAATTCGGGGGGGTGCTGTATGAACACATCGATCATTCCATATAGTGCGCTGGTCATCGTGCTCAGCCTGCTGGGCCTCAGTTCGGGAGTGGGCGCAGCGCCTGCGACCGACCAAGGAATCCAAGCCCCAGCCGACCAATTGAAAGAGCCGCCGTTGCCGATCTATACCCCTCGGAATAAAACTACGCCTCGCGCGCGAGTCGGCGGAGGCTTGCGAGGGACGGAAGGGAAAGACCCTGAGATCGTGGCGCTTGTTCCCGATCATGTCGGCCTGACGGTGAAGCAGGCGCCGTCCTTAAACTGGTTCCTCTCCAAGCCGACCTCCTTACCCATTCGGTTTACGCTCATCGACACTCGAGCGGTCAAGCCGCTGCATGAAGGCCCGATTCCCACACCGAGTCGGGCAGGCGTCCAATCCCTTGATCTCAAAGAATTGGGCCTGACACTCGAACCGGACGTACAATATCGCTGGTACATTTCCGCGATTCGCAATCCGGACTCACCGTCGCAGGATATTGTGGCCGGCGGCATGATCGAGCGCTGTGAATTCAGTACGTGCCTCGTGGAAATGGAAGTCGATTTGAGCTGCGACCGGCAAAGCGTGGTGCGGAATGCGGTGCGCGGGTTTTGGTACGACGCCATATCCTGTCTGAGCGATCTCATCAAAACCAATCCTCAAGATGCCTCTTTGCGGCGCATGCGTGCGGCCTTGCTCAGACAAGTCGGCCTTAACGGCGTGGCTGAGTGGGATCTCAAGGCGGCTTCGCTGGTGAAGTGACCACGCGACAAGCGCGGTTCGAAGTTCTGAGTTCTGAGTCGACGGCTTTGCCGAGTTCTGAGTTATAAGTTCTGAGTTCTGAGTTTTGGGGGTTCCCACTCGGTAGTCAGCACGTCTCTGTCCACTTTCCCTACCAACTCATTCCTTCTACTCTTTCCCTCAGCTCTTCCGAACAACTCAGAACTCAAAACTCAAAACTTCACTTCCTCCCCCTCCCCGCCTTCCAACTCAAAACTCAGCACTCAGAACTTCCCAGTCAGCCTTTCCGGCCAACCCAGAACTCAAAACTCAGCACTCAGAACTTCTTCCCCCCTCCCCCCAGCCATCGAGGTTATCTATTTAGATTCACCACCGAATCGTTTTCGATTCACCTGAACCGCCTTCTCCCCTTCCTCAGAGCTTCTGCTCGGACGCAATACTCTGAAAAACCACAGAATCTTGCGGATGGCATGAGGATTTCAGATTAGGCACGCGCCTTGCTGTATGGAAGTACATGTGCTGCAGAAGGATTCATGAAGAGTCCCGGTTCATCTGATAATGAAAGGAGCCTCCGTCATGATACAGGAGTTAATTGGGCTGTTGACCATGGGACTGTTCGGGCTCTTCGTGGTGACGGTGATCACGATGCTTGGCTTTCGTGACGACCATCATGTCGACGACAAGCGCTATGGCAGCGCCTTGTCGGACCACCATGAAGGAGAAGCACCGCACGATCGCTCATCCTGGCAGTCAAAAGCGATCTAGCAGGCTGCGGAAAAACTTGATTATTGCGTCATACGTCGCGATTCTCACAGTGGCCGTCTCGCGTCAGAATAGTCAGCAGGATGCGCAAAAAGGCCGTCCAGCAAGGCCGCAGCGAGCGAAGAGGCGAGGCGTACGCTTCGGTACGTTGAGCCTCTGAGCGATGCGAGAACGATGCTGGCGGACTTTTTCCGCATCCTGCTAGGCGTCTGTGCTGTCCATCGAGATGGCTGAACGAGAAAGGCCCCACCGAGCAGAAGGATCGGACGACGTCGCAGAGAGGCATGCATATTCAGGGATGATCCATCGATGAAGGAAGACGCAGACGATGACACTCGGATTCATTGAGTGGGTGCTGTTTCTGGGGATGGTGGGGCTCATCTGGATGATGCTCGACATCTTTGGTGACGACCAGTATACCGTCGACAAGTAACAAGGAAGTGGCTCGCTGGACCAGCGTAATAATAGAAGGCACCAGCCGGTGCAGCCGTCTCTCACCTCAGAGAAACAGCGGGTGATGGTTTCTCTGCCCGTCGCGCTCATCGAGCCTCTTCGATAGGCTGCGTACTGGACGGGAACTCCTCCCCTCGTGGACCTGGTGGCCGAAGCGATCGAAGATATCGTCACCCAAATGGAGGAGATCGACGAAGAGGCCTTCCCCCAGCATGTATCTCCTCTCAAGCGAGAGGCGATGACAAGGAGAGCGCTCTCCGGTCCACTCCTCTAGACCGCTTCTTCGTGACGGTTCGTATGGAAACCGAGCAGTTGCTAAGCGGGACGGGATTCAGGGCCGAGTCCACGAGGAAGAGAGGCATGCTTGAAACAGTATGTCGACCGAGCGAGCGGCGAGCCCGCCTTCCTGAACGCTTGGCTAACCATGTATAGGTCTGTTCCTACCGCGCTAGCCTGGCAGCTCCTTCCTCTTTCAAACTCTCCTCCCCTACGCATTATTGTGATAAATTCCCCCTCGCTTCTCAGGTCCACAGGGTCTCCGTAGAACACACATGGCGAAAGTCATCGTCCTCTCAAAATCCCTGTTGCTGGTCATGCTGACAATCCTGCTTGTCGCTCTGTCACCCCTCCCAGGTTACACGGAAGAATTGCGCACCCAGTCCGATCAGGCTCCCATTCCGGAACTCGAACTGATCAAGGAAGAGGAAACGGTCAGCATTGCCTCGCGCTACGAACAACCCATCTCGAAAGCACCGGCAAATGTCTACGTGATCACGGATGAGGATATCCGTCACTCCGGGGCGACGGATTTGCCCACAGTTCTGCGGCGTATTCCCGGCATTGATGTCATGCAGATGAGTGGTGCCGACTTCAACGTGAGTGCGCGGGGCAATAATCAACTCTTTCCCAACAAGATGCTCGTCATGGTAGATGGCCGTTCGATTTATCACGATTCCCAAGGAGGCGTGTCCTGGAAGATGATTCCGGTGACGCTGCCGGAGATCAAACGGATCGAGGTCTTAAAAGGACCGGCCTCCTCGATCTACGGGTTCAATGCACTCGATGGCATCATCAATATCATCACGAAGTCACCGGAAGAAATGAAGGGCACCACGCTCCAATTCGGAGGCGGCGAGTTCGGCACCATTTCCAGTGCGGCCATTCATGCAGAGAAAATCGGAAAATTTGGCTATCGCCTCTCCGCCGGTCATGACCAAACTGCTCAGTGGCACGACCGAAATGCACTGTCGTTTCGATCGAACAAATTCAACCTGCAGACCGAGTATGACCTCTCGAGCCAGTCCAAGCTCAAAATCTCAGGTGGTCTCATCGACAGTAATCGCTTTGAGGGGCCTGCCATTGAAACTGCAATCTCTCAAGGGAAACCCGCCCGAGGGTATGCCCAAGTGGTCTATGAACGGCCTAATTTCTTCATCAGAGGTTTTTGGAACCACGCCACCGGAGTCAGTGATACAGTGACCAATCCCTTTCTGGCCCCGTTCTTACTCAACACAGACCGAGCCGGAAACAGCCTCAACTCGACCACAGCCGATACCTACAATCTTGAGGCTCAACATTCGGTCGAGATTGGTCTGGGGCATCGACTGACATACGGCGCGAACTACCGCCACAATACTGTCTCCAGTAACTTCTTTTCTGAGTTAGCTCGGGAAGATCGATTCGGCTTTTATGTGCAGGGCGAATGGTTGCTCGCCACGCCCCTGACACTGGTAACAGGGGCTCGATATGATCTCAATTCGTTCATCAATTCCACCATTAGTCCGCGTGTCGCGCTCGTGTATCACATGGCTCCTGAGCATACGCTGCGGGCGTCCCTGTCAGTAGCGTACCGCCCACCAACCCTCGATGAAACCAACTTGGATATCCGGGCACAAGTGACCGCGGGGCCAATCAACACCACAATCTTCGTGGTGCCGTCGCCCAATCTCTCCCCTGAACAAATGGAATCGTATGAGCTGGGCTATCAAGGCTGGTATCTCAACCACCGATTGAGAGTCCGGGCAGATCTGTTTTTCAACCATCTTTCCAATCTGATTAATCACCGAGGCACCACTCCGGGTTTTGTGGAGGCCGTCAATGATCCTGGGCAGGCCGATATCTACGGAGGAGAAGCCGGTATCGAGTTCCTTGCCACCAGTTGGTTGAGCGGATTCGCCAACTATGCCTATGAGCAAATCGGACAGTCCTTTACGGATACCACACGTCGCGGCGCGCCACGCTCCAAGATCAATGCCGGGGTCCGTGGCGAGTGGGATAACGGCCTGAACGGCGAAGTGGCCTACCATTATGTCGGCGGGGCCACGTACCCGATCGCTGGATCGTTCACGGCGTTCTCTCCTTTCTTCTCTCCGGGTGTGACCGTTCCTAGTACCCGCGTCGGCAGCTATGACCTCCTCAACGTCCGGGTCGCGTACAAGTTCTGGCAGGAAAAAGCGGAGGCAGGCTATATGCGTGACGCGGAGGTGGCCCTCTCCGCCTTCAATGCGTTGAACGACACACACAAGGAACATCCCTTGGGCGACACGATCGGCAGCCGCGTGATGGGATGGGTGACGGTGAGGTACTGATTTAAGAGTTCTGAGTTCTGAGTTCTGGGTTCTGAGTTGGCAGGCGATGATTAGGAGGTTCTGAGTTTTGAGTTCTGAGTTCTGAGTTGGAAGACATGAGTAAGAAGTTCTGAGTTTTGAGTTCTGAGTTTTGGGTTGGAAGAGGGGGAGAGGGAGAAGCGTTCTGAGTTCTGAGTTAGGGGAAAAAGCTGGGAGAGAGAAGTTCTGAATCAGTTCCGGACAACTCAGAACTCAGAACTTATAACTCAGAACTCGGCAAAGCCGGTGACTCAGAACTCGGCAAAGCCGGTAACTCAGAACCCAGAACTCAAAACTCAGAACTCGGGGAGACAGGAGTAAAGAGACATGCAACAGCGTCGTTCTCAGAGCATTGTGCAGGACAAGAGTTTTCGTTTTGCCGTGCAACTTGTCGGGTACATTCGCCGACAGCAGAAAGATACTGTCAACCTTGTTCTGACCAGACAACTCCTCCGCTCAGGAACCTCCATTGGAGCGAACATCGAGGAGGCCTTGGGGGGACAGAGCAGCAAAGATTTCATTTCCAAGCTCGCCATTGCTGCGAAGGAGGCTCGGGAAACAGGGTACTGGTTACGCCTTATTCGAGAAACTCAGCCGCACAACCATCCGGAACTGGCCAGCCTACTGGCAGAATGCGGCGAGCTGGTCAAAATGTTGAACAGCATCATTCTAACCACGCGCCGTAAGCTTCTGATTTATGAAAACTCAGAACTCAGAACTAAGAACTCAGAACTCGGCAAAGCCGTCGACTCAGAACTCAGAACTCAAAACTCAGAACTTCCTGGCAGCTGAGGTCACTATGATCGCTACCGCCAATCATTATTCCGTTCTGATCGTAGAAGATAACCCGGACCTCGTCATCGGGTTACAGGATTTCCTACGCCATGATGGCTACGATGTCATGGTTGCCGGCACCGTCGCCGGCGCCATCGAACTCGTTCGAGCCCATCGCTTTCACGCCATCATACTGGACTTGGGCCTGCCGGATGGCGATGGGATCGAGGTCCTACAGGAAACCCAACGCCTGGATCCCTCTCTCCCCGTCGTCATCGTGACCGCCCATATCTCGCGGGATCGCACCGTGGGATCGCTGGCGGAGGGGGCGTTTGCGTACCTCACCAAACCCTATGATATGAATGAACTTCGGCACACGCTCCGTCGCGCCATCGGGGCCAAAGAACTCGCCGTGAAGGTCGAACAGACGAAACGCCTCCTCAGTCAAAGCGAAGAACGCTTGGAGCTGGTGATTCAAGGCTCCAATGACGGCTTCTGGGATGCGCGGATCCTTTCCGACGAACCGTGGAATTCTCCTTCGACACCGGTATGGTGGTCACCTCGTCTCAAAGCCATGCTGGGTTATACCGACGAGGAATTCCCCGACCTGTTGGAGAGCTGGGCATCCAGGCTTCATCCTGAGGATGCCGAGCAAGTGCTCGCGGCCTTGACCGCCCATATCGAGCGCCGTGATCCCTACGACGTGGAATATCGGCTGCTGACCAAGACCGGAGAGTATGGCTGGTTCCGCGCCCGTGGCCAGGCCATCTGGGACGAGACCGGCCGGATGACCCGTATGGCCGGCTCCCTCCAAGATGTGACGGATCGCAAACGCGCGGAGGATACGCTTCGCCGGAACGAGCAACTCCTCCAGGGTATCGTCAACAACACCACCGCCGTGATTTATGTGAAATACGCCGACGGCCGGTATCTGCTCACCAATCGCCGGTTTGAACAGCTCTTTCACCTCACCGCGGAACAAATTCTCGGTCATACCGATCACGAGATATTCCCCCAGGACATCGCCGATGCCTTTCGCGCCAACGATATGACGGTATTGGAGCGGAACGCGGTGGTGGAATATGAGGAATACGCGCCCCAGTCCGATGGCCTCCATACCTATATCTCGATCAAATTCCCGCTGTGCGACGAGACCGGCACACCCTATGCGACCTGCGGCATCTCCACCGACATTACCGAGCGGAAGCGCGTTGAAGACGCGCTCTTTGCCAGTGATAGGCGACGCCGTCTTGCCCTAACCGCTGCGCCGGTGAGGCTCTGGGACTGGGACCTTCAGACCGGTCAACTCTACTGGTCGCCGGAGGTCGACACGTTGCTCGGCCTATCGCCTGGATCGGCCCGTGGCACGCAGCACGCGTTGCTCGCGCTCGTCCACCCAGACGATCGTGAGCATGTGGTACTCGCCATGCGCCACGCGATGGAGCCGCAACGGGCCGATGTGACGTTTGAACATCGCGTCCTGCGGCCGAACGGGAGCGTCCACTGGTGTGTCTGGACCGGTAAGATTATTCGAGATCGCGACGGACGGGCGTTGCATATATTGGGAACGGTTCGCGCCACCGACGGGGGCGCGTGAAGCGTCGTTCGTGAAGCGTGAAGCGTATTTCGTAGAGGATAAGAGCGTGATGGCTAATGGCAAGAAACAGGAGCTGATACCAAATCGCTCTTGGCGTATCGCACGAATGACGGGCGTCCTGTCGTTTCTGCGCATGCTATCGACTATACGCCATACGTCATATGCTCTTTTCACCGTAGGAATGACGAACGACGCTTCACGCTTCACGCTTCACGCTTCACGCACGCAAGTGCTCTCCTTCTCCGTTCTGGCCCTGAGGGGATTCGTCCTCTTGCTCGGCCTCTGTACCCTGGGTGTGTCCGAATCCGTCGCGATGGACATTGCCATCCTGCGATCTTCCGACATCGCGGCCTATCGCGAAGCCATTGCAGGCTTGAAGGCCACAGGCCCGATTGGGGCGACCTATACCGAATACGATGCGCAAGGTGACCTGGAGATGGGGAAAAAGCTCGCACGCAAGGTGCGGGCCTCGAATGCCTCTTTGGTCGTCGCCGTAGGGCTCAAAGCCGCGTTGGCCGCGAAAGTAGAGATTGTCGATGTCCCGATCGTCTATATGATGATCATGGACCCGTTGAAACATCAGCTCACAGGGGCCAACATGACCGGCACGCTCCTGGAGGTCCCCGTCGATCAACAGCTGAAGATCATGCGAAAGTTCCTGCCGGCCCTTCACCGGCTCGGGACGCTCTACGATCCCGCCAAGAGCTCCGCGTGGGTGCAGGACGCGGCGCAGCGAGCCACCATCGAGAACTTTCAATTAAAGGGACTTCCCGTCGAGAGCGAGAAGGACGTACCCGAGCAATTGCGCGTTCTGCTCTCGAATGTTGAGGCCTTCTGGCTCACACCGGATTCTACGGTATTGACGAACGAATCCGTACGCTTCATTCTTGAATCGGCGCTCGCGCGTCAGATACCGGTGATCGGATTCTCACCTGAATTCACACGCCTGGGAGCGCTACTCAGCATCTCCGTTGTCTACGGCGATATCGGACGAGAGACAGGGCTACTCGTGAAACGCATTCTCGACGGGAAACAGCTGTTGCCGCTCGACCCCGTGCCGATCGAACGACTCAAGATCACGGTCAATCTCAAGACCGCAAGGTTCCTCGGCATTACGTTTTCAAATGGGCTGACGAGTCTCATCGATGAAACCTATTAACGTGGACCGGCACGTGAATTCTCATCCTCCGCCGAAGAAACCCATGGCCCCCATGCCATTACCCAGGCACGGGTTCCTCAGCCTGCGCACCAAGTTCGTGTTATTTTTCAGCCTCATTCTCGTCCTTGCCTGTTCAACCTTGAGCTGGTACTACGTCGCAGAGAGGCGAGCGGCGATGGCCGACAACCTCCAGCAACTGGGAACAATTCTCCTCACCAGCGTGGTACACAATGAACATTTCCAATACGCAGGCCTCGTGGCGGAAGATCGTACCACGCTCCAACAATTCATCGACGGCCTCGTGGCTGTCCAGGATGTGGTCTATGTGGTCGTCACCCGCTCGGACGGAACCGTGCTCGCTCAATATACCAAGGGGGCACGCCAATCCTCTGACAGCCTTGCGCGATCCTTGGATCACCCTCTCTACCCAGACAGTCGGATCGCGGCACCGCTCTTCCAATCGTCAAACCCTCTTCCTCGGATGACACCTATCTCCCTCTCCAATCAACCCTGGTATCGATTGATCTGGGAGGAAATCGTGTACGACTTCGCCATGCCGGTGCTGCGAATGACAAAAGGAAACACTCCTCCCTTCTCTGTTCAGCTTGAGGAAGGAAGCAGCGCCTCATCCCCGCCACAGCCGGCGCTCGTGTCCGGTGTCGTCCAAATAGGATTGACCGATGCGCACCTCAAACGCGATCTCGAGACGATGATCAGAAATATTCTCCTCTTCACTCTCCTCATCATCGGCGCTGGTTCACTCTACGCCTATTTTCTCACCCTCCGTATCACGAAGCCGTTGAGGAGCCTGGCCGGTGTCGCTCAACAAGTGACTGAAGGCCGTTCGCCTATCCCTCTCATCCCCTCCACCCGTGACGAAATCGGCCGACTGACGAGCACCTTCAATCTCATGACCCACTCATTACAGGAACGGAACCTCGCCATCACAATGAACCTGGCTACCATCAGCCGCCAGGTCGGTCAATTGACCACGTTACATCAAGTCAGTGCGTCCATCGCCCGAACGCTGGACCTGAACCAGATTCTCGACACTGTGTTGCAGCTCCTAATCGCCAATCTTGGCTTTACGCGGATGTATGTGATGCTGCGGCACCGCGAACGAGATACGGCCTATGTGGCCCAGATCGCAGGAGTGCCGCCGGACATTGCGGAGGCCGCTCGCCGTCTTGATGTGCCGATCCTGAACGACGGCAGTCTCCAAGCCGACCTGCTGCTTCACGGTAAACCTATGCTCGTCCTGAGCCTTCAGGCTGAGGCCGATCGCGTGTCGCCACCGATACTGGAATTGGCTCGCCGCGCCGGAGTCACGTCCTGCGTCTTGGTGCCGATCCAGAGTCAGAACCAGACACTCGGATACCTCGCCGCCGACCGGGGCGCGCAACCCTGCACGGAGGAGGATCTCCATACGCTCTTGACGATCGCAGGCCATGTGGCCTCGGCTATCGACAACGCCAGAGCCTATTCTGACCTCGAAGCACTCACGCAGCACCTCGAACAGCGAATTGCAGAGCGCACGCAGGCCTTGTCCAACGCCAATACGGAACTGCAGGAACAGGATCGGCGGCGATCGCTGTTTCTCTCTGTCGCGTCGCATGAGTTGCGCACCCCCATGACCGTGATTCGCAGCTTCGCGGACAATATGCGCGACGGCATTGCCGGGCCGGTGAGCGAACAACAACTGACCTACCTCGCTCGCATCAGCCATAATCTGAATCGGCTCACCAGAATCATCAATCAATTACTCGACTGGTCCCGCCTTGACAGCGAAAAGGACATGCTCTGCCTCAGACCGGTCAGCGTCGAATCCACGGCCCTCCTGGTCGCCGACAGTGTGCGTGCCATCACAGCTGAAAAAGCGATTACACTCGAGATCGTGCATACGGAAGGGCTCCCAGCGGTCCGGGGGGACCGCGATAAACTAGAACAAATTCTCTGGAATCTCATCGGCAATGCGAGCAAGTTTACCCCGCCGGGCGGCCGCATCATCGTCGATTTCCAGACGACCCCCGAGGGCTTTGTCCAAACATCAGTCGCCGATACCGGCTGCGGGATTGACCAGGAACATATCGAAAAGCTCTTCACTGAGTTCTCCAAGGTGCCGTCTGCCCTCCCCACCGCTCAGGGGGCTCAGCTCGGACTCTTCATTACCAAAAGCCTGGTCACGATGCATGGAGGAACCATCTGGGTGGAGAGTACCGCCGGGGTCGGCACTCGTTTTTATTTCACATTGCCGATCGCGAGTTCGAGGGCTGAAGGCTGAAGGTGCGAAGGACGAAGTTCAGGGTTCTGAGTTCTAAGTTCTGAGTCAACGGCTTCGCCGAGTTCTGAGTTTAGAGTTCTGGGTTCTGAGTTGTCCGGAGCTAACTCAAAACTCCTCTTTCAGCGTTTCCGGATAACTCAGAACTCAGAACCCAGAACTGAGAACTTCTCAAGGGGTGCATTTTCCTATGTGTCTGTACTACAATTTCAACCTTCAGCCTGAATTCCTGAACCCCTGATCTCCTGAGCACCTGGGTCCACCATGCGCGCAAAAATCCTAATCGTCGACGACGACCGCGATATTCTTCTTGGGCTCGAGAATCGTATCACCTGGATGGGGCACGAGCCTGTCACAGCTGAGAACGGCAAGGATGCGTTACGTCTGATTGAAGAAGGAGACGTCGATCTAGTGCTCTTGGATTTGGAGCTGCCGTTCCTATCCGGTCTGGAGGTCCTGGAACGGGTGAGAAACGCCTCACACGGCAAGCGGCGTACCGAAGAGGACACCAGCGCACCCTACACCACACCGCTCATCATTATCCTGACCGCCTTCGGCACGATCGAACGCGCCGTTCAAGCTATGCAGCTTGGCGCATTTGATTTCCTGACGAAACCCTTCAGCGCCGACCACCTCACCGTCGTGGTCAACAAAGCCCTGGACACCGTGGTGCTACACCGTCAAGTCGATGTCCTCCGTCAAGAAGTCGATGATCGGTACGATCACCTTGTCGGGTCCAACGCCAAGATGGCCGTGCAACTCACGATCGCCAAACAAGCGGCACCGTCCGACGTGACCGTCCTCCTGCTCGGCGAAACCGGTACGGGGAAGGAAGTCGTAGCCCGCGCCATTCATCGGTGGAGCCCACGCCGCTCGAAATCCTTTATCGCTGTCAATTGTGCGGCACTACCGGAGCATTTGCTCGAGAACGAACTGTTCGGCCATGAAAAGGGCTCCTTCACCGGAGCAGTCAAACGGGAACCGGGCAAGATCGAAGTGGCAGAAGGGGGAACGGTGTTCCTTGATGAAATCGGAGACATGCCGCTCCCGTTACAAAGCCGCCTGCTGCGGGTCCTTCAAGATCAGACGTTCTTTCGTGTGGGTGGAACCCAGTCGGTTCGCACCAATGTGCGTTTCATCGCAGCGACGAATAAAGATATTCGGCGCGCGATCCAACAGGGCACGTTTCGTGAAGATCTCTACTACCGGCTCGCGGTGATCACTGTGACACTCCCGCCACTACGTGAACGGACAGACGATATCCCGGCACTCGTCAAACATTTTCTTAAGCGCACGCTCAGAATGGGGGTTCATGGCCCCTGCGCATTGAGTGACCGCGCCTTACGAGCATTGCAACAGTATCGATGGCCTGGCAACGTCCGCGAACTGGACAATGTCCTGACACGTGCGCTCATCTTATGTCCCGAGGACACCCTTGAGCCTGGAGACCTGCATCTGACAGATTCACTGCCCCCCTCGTCGATCGAGGCCGAGACAGGATCTCCCCCTCGTGACTACCATGCGCACATGGACGCCTACAGCCGGAAGGTCCTCGAAGAGACGTTGCGCAGACATGGATGGAACCAAACCAAAGCCGCTGAAGAACTCGGTCTTCAACGGACCTACCTCACGAAATTGCTCAAGCAGAAAGACATCTCTGGCAAACCGCCCCATGAAAGCAGTGATGAGTCTTGAACCACTGGGAAGTTCTGAGTTATAAGTTCTGAGTTCTGAGTTGTTCGGAGAATCCATCAGCTCCCAGTCCGAAACGTTTCACGCCCACGGGGAAGTGCTGAGTGATGCGTGACGTCCAGGCAAGAACTCAGAACTTTTTTCCAAGCCCCATACTCCTCAACTGGCTTGGCGTTAACCACCAACGCAGAACACCTCGACCTGGCTTCAGCTGGATCGGCAGCTCAATCAGGCAGGCCCCGGCTTTCTTCATGGGGAAGGCCGCAGAGGCCCGCCCGGATAAGAGGACACTTGCCGCCATCCCCAGCTGTGGTTCATGACCGATACAGAGCACGCAGGACTCCGGCGGAAGATTGTGCAGGATCGACAGGAGCCGATGGGGCGGCGCATCCGGCAAGAGTTCATCGACGAGGTGCATCGCAGAGCGGACTCGCAGCGAGCGGTGCACAATCTTCGCCGTCTCGATCGCCCGAATCAAGGGACTCGACAAGACATGCGTCGGCTGCACGTCGAGCCGGTTCAACCCAGCCGCCACCTGCGCCACGCGCGTTGCCCCCTGCTCAGTCAGAGGACGATCCCCATCCAGCCCTTCCCATTCATCCCGCTCCACCGCAATGCCATGCCGCAACAACAGACAATCCATCATCCCTCCTCTCTTCTATCCAGGATTTTTCATGCATGCCGCTTCATGCGCAAGCGCAGTGGATCGACCTGTCTGCGTGCGAACCTGCACAAGCAGACGAGTGCCGCAGACGCCCTCATGCATCGTGCGGATGAGGCCGTGACAACAATCCAACGGCAAGAAACCGCGCATCGATCGCGTCAAGAATATGCTGCCGCAGTTCATCCCGAAAAGGCACGAGACTCTCATCATGCAGATAGCGATCGACCGTGCGAGGGAGCCGCCTCCGCCAGGCCTGCGCAGCCTGTCGCGCACCATCGGCAACAGGTCCTCCATGAACAAGGATGGCGTGGACTTCATGCTCGAAGAAACCCACATGCACTGCTTCATCTTCCATAATCGAGGTCAGATCGGGCCGTACGCCGACTAACAACCTGGCAAACTCTAACCCCAAGGCTTCATACCCATAGAGATGCACCACGAGAACCCTCCATTGACTGGGCATACGAGGCAGGACCGTCTTGCCGTGCGAACTCACTCCCAGCAGTAACTCAAACTGTTTGAGATGCTGCGCTTCTTCCTCCTCATGACGGCGCAAGAACTGCAACACCGGAGACGGAACATCCTGCGCTTGTGCAGAGCGTACGGCCCACAAGGCCATGGCCTCCGCCTTAAGAAATTGTTCCAGGATTGCCCGTTCACAGGAGGGAGGAAGTGGATGAGTCATACGCCGAGTCTACCGGAACGATGGGGCAGAACCAACCATGCAGTGGTGAGTGCTGAGTCACTGGGAGGTTCTGAGTTCTGAGTTCTGAGTTTTGAGTTCTGAGTTGGCCGGAAACGCTGAAAGAGGAGTTTTGAGTTAGGTCCGTCATCGCCGTTTACACCCCCAGCTCAGAACTCCTTTGCTCGTCCCGCCCGTCTCGTCCTTCCCAATCCTCCTCTAACTCAGATCCTAGAACTCAGAATTTCTTTGCTCGTCTCGCGCTTCACGCGCCATGCGGGCTAGACACTCTCCAAACCATTTCTGTATCCTAGGAGCCTGTCCGACATTGACCGTTCTACTGCGGCGAACGATCTGCGACCTTCTGCGTCGTGCTCGGCTCGGAAAAATCCTCAACGTATTCCAGTGAATACGCCTCCGGTTTTTCCGGGCCTGCGGCCTTGCATCTGGCCACACCTCCTTCACCTCGTCACGAACGCAATGTCGGACAGGCTCCTAGCGCCCGGTTACGTACCATCGGTTCTGGCGGTGTAGCTCAGTCGGTGGAGCAGCGGACTCATAAGCCTGACCGCGACGAAAGGCCCCTTGTAATCTTCAACGGTGACAAGGGGGTTTCTCTTGCCTCATTGGGTGACGGGGGTAGCGGGAGGTGGTCTATAGCCGGTCAGGGGCACCTTGAAGGGCGCCGGCATTGAGGGAGGCCCGGAGTCAATCACAGGTCCATTTTCCTCCAGAACCCACGCATGCAACCGCCAACATCGCAAGGACAAACTGGAGCCGGACGACGCCAACGCGCTTGGGTTCAGCGTGACATGCTCCAGTCTGTTCGGGTCACAATCCAGCGGTCTGTCATCTTCGTACTGAATGCGCTGAGGTGTTATTGGGTCGAGCGGATCAACATCGCGTGATTCTGATCGTTCACCTTCGCCTCAATCCGATCACCCTTCTTCAATTGTCCCATCGTCTGAGTCGTTTTATCTGTAGTCAATCGTACTTCCTTGCCGTCCTGCCCCTTGACGACATACTCCCCGTATTCGACGCGCACCAGTTCGCCCTTGATCGTCTTGGCGAGTTGTAGGCGGATAGCTCCAGGCTCATCGGCCTCACCGGCCTGCGCCACCGTGGACAACCCGAGGCACAGCACGAATCCACACGACAGGAGCCCGACGACTTTTAGAATTGATACCATAGGAATCCTCCTCGGTTAGATATGCACCTATAGATGTAACGATACGCTCTCTGGAGTTTTGTTGCAAAGCAATTGTGACAAGAGTTCGGAAGTTTCCGGGTTTGTTTTGCCGACGAATCTCCCAGGCTAGGGACGAGATGAAGAGGTGAGTGTGAATCTAGTATGGGACCTGCCATTTCTCGCAGTTGACCCTCAAGACCACCACATCTTCACGCCTCGCCTTGCAGTTTGCTCGTTCCCCTCCTCCACTGCCTCTCCCTGCGAGGCGCCCATGCCATTCACGATTCGCCCCTACTGACACTTCCCCATGCACTGCGCTGTCACATATCACACGGGGCCGTTCCAGTGCGACGGCACGATCTGGAATCTCTCCTGTACCGCCTGGCGACTATCCGGCGATCTACCCATGCAACCAGAGGAAACGCTCTCGTTGACTATCACGTTGCCAAATGATCAACAGGTCGCGGCGCCTGCCGCAGTAATTCGGTGGTCGAGCCTCACTTCTAGGCGCGGCTGCAACATTCTGTGAAACGGGTGGGCACGGACTCTCCGTCAATGAAACGCTCTCTCCGATCGGGAAGTGCGGCCTGCTGCAGGCTGGGAGGGACTCATGGTAGGCCTCTTTATCGGGTTGGCGGTCATCGCGGCTGGTGCGGCCACGGTCTATTTCATCGCCTCATCACTGGGCCCGCAACTCTTTCGCAAAAAAAACTGTGTCCGCCATCCTCAAGAATGTGAAAGCCCGACAACGTACAACGCCCTCGAGCGCGCTCCAGGATATTTACTATGCTGTAGCCGAAGCCAGAGCCCAACAGAATCAGTGGCTCGCCGATGCCAATTACGTGGACCTGTTACGGGAGACAGGGTGTTTTGATCCGAGAACGGCGCTGAGCTCATGGCGAGCGTGGAGGAGAAGATTCAGCTCCGCGCCAGTGGTGAGGTGGAATGAAGATGACGCATAATTAGGAAGGGATGGACAAAGCTTGAACTCCTGTTGCAGTTGCACGGCGAGTTCAGAAGAAGTCTAGAGCCGCTCCACGCCGGAATGCTCCTCTGTCCACGTCGTCACGTAGACGCCGACATGACAGATACCTCAGCCGCACTCAGCGTGAGATTGCCGACATTGAGTGCGGTCGTGAAAGACTTGGTTCGGAAGCGGTGGGTTCACAAGCGGCGCTCGGTCACGGATAATCGCGCCGTGTGTGTGTCGCTCAGTCGGCGAGGACAGGCGCTTGCCATTCAAATCGAGCAGCGGGTCCGCCAGGTGGAGGCTATGCTGCCTAAACAAGACCGACGCGCCTCCGGCATAAGTCCGAAGGGGAACCGAGCATAGCCCCTTGCGTTGTACCGAGTGGCTCAGACTAGCCTCTGCGCTAGATTATTGATGGCCAAGACCTTCAAGGGCCCATTCAATTGACGCAGCCTTCGCAAGTATGCAATAAACCAGGTTCTGGCGGTGTAGCTCAGTTGGTAGAGCAGCGGACTCATAAGCCGCGGGTCTCCCGTTCAATCCGGGACACCGCCACCAAACCCCACTTCGTTCCTCTACCGCGCGTTCCCTTCAGCGTCCCTTTCGGGCCGGCGGAAGGACTCATCCAGCGCACGCTATCCACAACACCCAGCTGCAAAGACTTGCCGCTGCCGAGCGGCGCTCCAGCAGCGCTCGCAGAGTTCGACGGTTGAATGGGTCATTCCATCGACGCAGGCAATTCGGCGATTGACCACTGTCCCACAGTCGGAACAGACATCGGCGAGTGGCCCGTCCGTCCTACGCTCTTGGGTCAGCATGAGACACCATCTTGATGTTCGGACGAGCACATCGATTGCACACGGCTGACATAAACTTCTGCCGACCGTTACGACTCACCAGATTCCGCCAGAACCGAATTGGAAGCGGCGCGACCTTCGCCTGGTACAAATCCCTTTGCATCTTACGCAACTGTCTGTTCAAGAAATCCACCGTGCGTTCCAAGTCAATGAGTTGCTCTGTCCTATAAGATTTTCCCGTTACGAACATCATGTCCTCCCTTCTTTCATGACACCGTACAATGCCGAATCACGCCGATGAGAATGCCTTCGATATGAAACGCGTCTGAAGGCTGCACAATAATGGGCTGCATTGCCGCATTTGCCGGATGCAGTTCAATGTGTGACTCCTTCTTGAAATACGTCTTGATCGTCGCCTCATGATTGACCAACGCCACGATGGTCTGCCCGTTCCTAGCCGTCTCCTGTTTCCGCACCACCACAAGATCTCCGGGGAGAATGCCATCGTCTTTCATGGATTCCCCTTTGACACGGAGAGCAAAGGTCTGTCCACCACGTAACATACTGGGGGGGACATCGATCATTTCTGATTGGGGCACCGGCTCAATCGGTGAACCGGCCGCTACCATCCCTGCCATAGGGATTCCCTGCGATCGGTTGAGTTGATCGATTGCCACCGTGACCATTCCAGGAATGCGCCGCATGCCCGCTTCATAGCGGGCCACCGACACGCGCGTCGTCTGTAACGCATCAGCCAATTGCTGTTGCGTCAGCCCCAACTGTTCTCGCACTCGTTTAAGATTCGCCGGCGTCATGGTGTAACCAATGGTTACACATCCTACGACAACCTGTCAATCCCATTTTTGGACACCTAATCTTGAGGCTCAAACCCCTCTCTAGCATTGAGTCTGTGCATAACCAAGCGAGAGACACCGCAGTAGGACGGGCAATCCATCATCCCGACCCAGCAAACAGCAATAGACATCTACTATTTGTTGTTTCTACTGGGTTTATCCCCTAAGACCACTATATCTTGTGGTATCGCTCAGTTTGAAACCAATGCCTAAATTCTAGGCAAAGACGTATTGAAGGTCAGAAAATCAACGGTATTTTGGCAGCAGCGCGAACTTATGAACAGGCTTATCCACAGAAGCTGGGGAGAGGATTTGTGAAAATTTCTCTTGACCTTTCTATCAATATTTCTCGCCCCTCGACTGCTCTTGTCGATGATCGAGAAAGATGAGTCACGCCCAGGATCTGACCCTGCGCGATTCCCTCGGCACTGCAGCGCAGCCCCCTAGATGCGAGCGAGAGGGACAGGGTTAGGACGATCTCGGAACGAGATGCACGGCCCCGGCTTTGATCGCCGCCATCACCACTGAACCTGTTTCAAGACCAAGTTCTTCTCTTGCCCCCCTCGTAATCACTGCCCGCAGAGGAAAACCACAATCGACCGTGACCGTCACCAATACACCCTGGGGCAACAGCTCGACCACGCGACCGGGCAAGCGATTACGCGCGCTCGTGCCACCGCTCCCCGCCTGCTCGAGCAAGACATCTTCCGCACGAATGCAGACATACACAGCTGAGCCGCTTACGTCCGCTCCTAAACCCTTCAGCATCGCCCCGTTCACCGACACGGTGGCCAACCCATTGTCGTTCGCGACCACGTGCCCTTGTACAACGGTCTCGATACCGACGATATTTGCAACCTCCGCATTGGCCGGCCGAGAGAACACTTCCTGAGGCGTACCGACTTGGAGGACCTGACCCGCGTTCATGACCGCAATGGTATCGCCCAGTGTGAGGGCTTCAGCCCAGTCGTGCGTGACCACCACTGCCGGAATGGCGAGCTGCGTGAGCAGCCGGCGCAGCTCGCCGCAGAGTTTCGCGCGTGTCGGCGCATCCAAGGCCGACAGAGGTTCATCGAGCAACAACAACTGCGGTCGTCTGGCAATCGCGCGCGCCAGCGCCACCCGTTGCTGTTGCCCACCGGACAATTGCGCCGGCTTGGCCTGTTCAAGCCCCTGAAGCTGCAACAAGGCAAGCAATTCACGAACACGCTCCTGCCGAGCGGCAGCCGGCAGATCGCTCAATCCATATTCAATGTTGCCGCATACCGTATGCATGGGAAAGAGCGCATAGTCCTGCGGCATGTACCCGATCCGCCGCGCTTGCGGGGAAAGGCGAATGTTGGACGCCACATCGACCCAGATTGTCGAGCCGAATTGAATCCGTCCCTCTTCCGGCCATTCCAATCCCGCAAGACAACGCAGCAGAGTCGTTTTCCCGGATCCTGATGGCCCAAAGAGAATCAGGACTCGCGGAGGATCGAGCGGCAATGTGAGTTGCGCAGCCGCCGTAAACCGACCGGGAAAGGTCTTGCGGCAATCGATCGTCAACGTTGCGGCCATACCGCCCACACCTTTCGATTCATCGCATAGACCAACAACAGCACGCCATAGGAAACCGCCAACAACAGCAGCGCCGTCTTGGCGGCTCCGGCATAATTGAGCGCTTGCACTTCATCGTAAATATCGATCGAGACCGTTCGCGTCTCTCCCTCGATGTTGCCGCCGACCATCAGCACGACGCCAAACTCTCCGAGCGTATGGGCGAAACTCAGCACCGCGCCGGTCACGAGCCCCGCCGTCGAGAGCGGTGCGATCAGACGAAAGAACGTGTGAAGCTTCGACACCCCAAGCGTCCAGGAGGCTTCAATCAACCGGTGATCGACTTGGGCAAAGGCCGCGGCAAATGGTTGCACGGCAAACGGCAGGCTGTAGAGAATCGAGGCGAGGAGCAGACCTTCGAAGGTAAAGGGAAGCGGGTGCCCGACCACGTCGCTGTAGAATCGACCGACCGGACTGTGCGGGCCGATCGCGACCAGAATATAAAAACCCAGCACCGTCGGAGGCAGAACGAGCGGCAACGCCACCACCGACTCGACGATGAACTTCCAGCGCCATGTCGAAAAGGTGAGCCAGTAGGCGATCGGCAGCCCGACGATGAGCAACACGACCGCCGTCAGCAGCGCGAGCTTGAAGGTGACCGCTATCGCAATCCAGTTCATCTATAGCTCGTCGTTCGTCGTTCGACCCAGAGGCTCTCGACGGGTGAAGCGTCGTTCGTCGTTCGACCCAGAGGCTCTCGACGGGTGAAGCGTCCCTGCTGTCATGGCTTCGCCATGTCCCCTGGAAGGATGAAGCCATAGCGCTTCATGATCTCTTGTCCGTTGGGGCCTTGGATGAATTCAAGAAACCGTCTCGCCGCTTCTGGACTTTTTGACTGTTTCAAGATCACAGCGCCCTGTTCGAGAGGTGGGTGAGCTTCTGCAGGAACCTCCCAATATGTCCCCTTTGATTTCATGGCAGGAGCCATAGCCAGAGACATCGCGATGATCCCGATGTCGCATGCCCCGGATTCAATAAACTGCGCCGCCTGTGAGATATTCTCTCCCAAAATCAGCTTGTCTTTGACTTGGTCATAGACTTTGAAATGTTCCATCGCAGCCACTGCCGCTCTCCCATACGGAGCATGTTTGGGATTGGCGATGGCAATCTTCTTGATCGCCGGTTCGCGCAAGACTTCCAGTCCCTTGGAGAGATCGAGATGCGAATCCTTGCCGGCCCACAAGACAATCCGCCCGACGGCATACTGATACAGCGAGCCAGGAACGGTCAGGCCGGCTTCCTCCAATTTCCTGGGGTACGCGATGTCGGCTGAAAAATAGAGATCGAACGGCGCGCCGTTTTGAATCTGCGCATAGAAATTTCCGGAGGATCCAAGCGTCAGCCTCACGTGATTGCCGGTCGTGTGTTCATACTCCGTCGCAATTTCTCTGAAGGCGAAACTCAAATCTGACGCCGCCGCAATAGTAATCACCTCGGCAACCGCCACGTGTACGCCGGTTATGAGGAGCAGACACAGAGCAATGATGACTCGAATCATGGGCTGACCTCCCTACAATCTGACTCTCACCGAAGCATAAAAATAATCCGAATCTTTGTTTCCACCGGCGGGCATTTGGGCGAGGATGGCGGGGCTGTCGAAATAGGATCCCTTGAACCAATGAATATACCCGAAGTCAAAATCCATGTTTTGTCTCATAGCCCATAGCGGAGCCCATTGCGCGCGAAGTTCCACATCATGCCCTAAATAGTTTCCTGATCCTCCTGTGGAGTCTTGCAAGCCGCTACCCGAAAACGCGGCAGTCGATTCCGCCAGATACCAGAACCGGTGTTTGACGCTTAATGTCGAACTATCGTCAGGTTTGAGGATCAGCCTCCAACCGGGGCTACTGATGTTGGACCGGAAAAATGGTCCCCAACCTCCCGTGGGCATCAAATCGAACCGACGGGCGCCAAACAGAGAATCAAAGTTTCCGCTCTGGCTTCCTCCTGGGGTTTGCGTGCCGCTGGCGTAGGTATACTGCGCTAGAAAACGAGGAGTCCAAGGCAGATTAAACGTATACCCAGCTTCCACGTTGGGGTTATAGGCAAAATGCTTGACGTTGCCCAAGTGTCCTGTTTGAATGGCCCCCTCGAACTCATAATCGAATTCGTTGATCGCGGAAGGCTTGAATAGCCGAAGACCATATGTATTATACGTGCGGTGAAGATTTCTATTTTGAAGCTCTTGATCGTTTAACCCGAAGTAATACGCATTCATGTTGAACCAAGGAACGTGCGCGCTCTCCACGTAGGCCCCCCAGAAGACGCTCTTTCCTGTCTGCTCGTCCAGTTGCGCCTGATCCCGAAGCACCGGTTCCACTAAAAAGGCCCTGAACCGCCAGGTTTGGCCTTCGCCGATTTGCCAATGGACCCCATCGAAGGCATTTGTGGTATTTCGGAAATCGTTTCGGGCCACGTACCGGCGCATTCCGAAATCCATGGTCATACGCCCGAAGTGCAAGTCTGTTCGCAACCCACTTCCCCCAACATTGTTGATGCTCAATGCCCCGAAGAGCTGCAGGATGTCAAATTGGTTGACCGTATTGGTATTCCTGAAATCCCCCGGCTCATCGCTCGACAAGGCCCGCGAATCCTGCCCTTCGAAGAGAAACCGGAAGGGGCCATTACCCCCCAATCCTACACGCGCTCTGGATCGGAGGAGCAACTGGGCATCCGTTCCCCCGCCCCCAATGACTTGATTAGTTCGCCAGGGATGGCCGTACGATTCAAATCGGGTCCGGTTTTCCAAACCCAAGTCAATCCAATCTGGTAAGTGCATCGCGGTTTTGACATAGCGGCTCCATTCGATGTCTCTCCGTAGATTGAGGACTGCATCGGCTGGTTCGATCCAGTTTTTTCCCTTTTGTGCTGAAACTTCGATGTATCTCTCGTTCGTGATCATCCCCTTATCCCGCATGAGCTTGAATATCGGATCTTCCGTACTCTGAAACACCCACTTTCCGTCTTTCTGCACCAGTTCACCATACTCGACGGCCCTCACCGATCCAACTCCCACAAGGAGGAGAAGGGCGCTCAGGAACGCGCACCACCATCTGTTCTTGGCCATTGTCACTCCCTGTATCTAAGCAGGACGATCAGTTGAAAACCCGTCCGATGACGAAGGACGTTTCGTCAGCCGGCACGCAGCGCATGGAGTTTTCCTGTTTCGCTGGTGTCATACCCTCCCAGCGCCTCGATCTCATTACGAAATGGGCGGCTGACAAGGGTCTCGAACAAATGGGCCAATGTCGGATGGAGCTTCAAATAGGCTTTGGGCACGACCAGGTCATAGCGCGCAGCTTGCAGCGGAACGAAGTCGAGTCCGAAGAGTTGCGCTGCGGATCTGATCCCGACCCCGACATCCGCCTGGCCGCCTCCAATCGCGCGCGCAATGTCGAAATGCGATGCGACGATCGTGCCATAGCCCCGTACTTGATGATGATTGATTCCCGCAACACGCAACCGCTGATCCAGCAACAGCCTGGCCCCAGCCCCCTCTTCTCGATTTACAAGTGTCACGGATGGATTGGCTACGTCGCTGACCGCACGGATAGACTTGGGATTACCAGCTCGAACGAGCAAGCCCTCTTCCCAGGTCGCAAAGGTGACGACCTCATAGTTCGAACCTTTCAACGCGCGCCGGAGGAACGGCAGATTCGATTCCCCCGTCGACGGGTCGAAGAGATGCAGCCCTGCGACATGCACCTCACCCTGCTGCAAGGCTCGAAGCGCCGCCATACTCCCCATCGTCCAGCCGACCAAAGAGGTCTGGTCCTTGTGCCGCTTCATGTGCTCGCCTGCAAGGAAGATCGCAGGGTCACAGCCTGCCACAGAGATGGCTCGTTCAATTGCCTCACGGTCCCGCGAGAGTTTCACGCTCACCAGAGCCCCAGATTCCTGACCATGCGCATCAACGACATAGCCATCGGCAGGTATCGTGAAGCAAAGCGTCTCACCCAATCCGGTGACTGGTCGCACGACTCTCTTCGAACCCACCATCGACACCTTGACCCGGACGGGTGAAGCCTTCATGTCCCTTTGCGGGAGATGGCCGATCAACTTGCCTTCGACAATGTCTTCGGCTGTCCCGATGCTGAACAAATCTTCAACGCGACAGGCCAACACCGAAGCTAAATGAAGGGCAACGCCTATAGTCGGGAAATACAGATTCGATTCAATTGCAGACACCGCCTGCCTTGTGATACCTGCACGAGCAGCAAGTTCGCCCTGTGAGAAACCTTTCTGAGTCCGGAGCGCTTTGAGGTGATTGGAAAAAATGCGAGACGTTTTGGTCGGCTGCTTCCGATTCTTCATGGCCAATGAATAGCAATAATACTTGCTATACGTCAAGCATTATGGCTGTACGTGTGTTATCGCGACATACAGAATATTGGTTGTACCATCCAACTATAGAACGAATATGCATTATATTTATATTGTTGACAAAGTAAGTTCATATGCAATACGATTGTACTACTTAATTATGATCGGGTCAATGTAGATTAACCATGTCCCTTACGATGTAGTAGGGGAAAGAAGAAATGAAGGTTCTCCCTTCCAAACGACAACGACCAGTCGACCAGGCGCGCCGCCACCGCGAGAATGACCCCATTGCGAAAAGGATAATGATCATGAAGATACGTGGATTGTTGTTCCTAGGACTGTTGTTCCTCCTCACCTCCCCCCATACCGCCAGTGCAGGGGAAACGATCCGCGTGGGACATTTCCCGAACATCACGCATGTCCAAGGCCTGGTGGCCCAACATCTCTCCCGTACCGGCCACGGTTGGTTTGAGCAACGGCTGGGAACCGACGTCAAGATCGAGTGGTACATCTACAATGCAGGCCCAAGCGCCATGGAGGCGATCCTGGCACATTCCATCGACCTGACCTATGTGGGCCCGAGTCCAGCGCTGAATGTGTACGCCAAATCCAACGGTGAGGAGGCCAGAATTATTGCCGGCGCTGCAGCAGGCGGCGCAGCCCTCGTGGTCCAACCGGATGCCGGATTGAAACAACCTGCAGATTTTCGCGGGAAGAGGATTGCCACCCCGCAACTCGGCAATACCCAGGACATTGCATGCCGGGCTTGGCTAGCCGCAGGGGGGCTGAAGATCACACAGACAGGCGGAGAGGCCTCCGTCATTCCCACTCCCAACCCGGATCAGCTCACCCTGTTTCAGCAGAAAAAAGTCGATGCGGTCTGGACGGTCGAACCGTGGGTCTCACGCCTGGAACGCGAAGCTGGAGGCAAGGTGCTCGTCGAACAGTCGCGCGAGAGCATTACAGTCCTGGTATCGAGTGTGAAATTTGTCAAGACCAAGCGGGAGCTAGCCAGGAAGTTTGCGCAAGCCCACCGTGAACTGACCGAGTGGATTCTGGCACATCCTGATGAGGCCAAGCAGATGGTCCGGCAGGAGTTGGCTGCCGAGACGCGAGCCGAAGTGTCGGCGGACTTGATCTCCCAAGCATGGAAGCGCATCGTGCTGACCACAGAGGTCTCTCAGGATGAGTATCAGCATTTCATCGCCAATGCCCAGCGCGCGGGATTCATGCGTATAGCCCCAGACTTGTCACGGCTCATCGAAAGGCTGAACTAGGATGGCCTCGCCTGAAGTCAGTCCGGTCAAGACCGTCCCGTCCAAGCTCGTCCTCGAACATGTCTCGAAGTGGTTTCAGACCAGTTCATTGAAGGTCCACGCTCTCGACGATGTCACGCTCCACATTGCAGAAGGAGAGTTCGTCTGTCTTGTCGGTCCCAGCGGTTGCGGTAAATCGACCCTGCTCAATATCATTGCCGGACTGGAGAAGCCGGATCGCGGCTTGGTCCAGGCCGATGGAAAAACCATCGTGGGGCCAGGACCTCGCCGCCTCATGATGTTTCAGGAGGCGGCGCTGTTTCCATGGCTGACCGTTCTCGGCAACGTGCTGTTCGGATTGAAGCTCAATACGGGGCTGAGCGCGGCGGAGCGCCGGGAGAAAGCTGAGTATTTCCTGGAACTCGTCGGCCTCAAGAAATTCATGCATTCCAATGTGCATGAACTATCGGGCGGCATGAAACAACGCGTCGCCTTGGCTCGGGCTCTGGCGCCGACCCCTACCGTCCTCCTGATGGATGAACCCTTCGGCGCGCTCGACGCCCTCACACGCGAACAGCTGTACGGGGACATTCAACGAATCTGGAGTCAGCATCGGAAGACCATCGTCTTCGTCACGCACAATGTGCGTGAAGCCGTCTGTTTAGGCGACCGCGTCATTTTGTTTTCGCCGAACCCTGGACGGATTCGCGAGGAATTCGCCATTCCCCTTCCGCGATCACGCGACATCAACAGTGTAGACCTGGCTCGCTACTCGACGGAAATCACCCGTGTCCTAAAAGGCTACGTCCAGCCGGAGGTGGCAGGATGATCGCGCGGTGGTTTGCGGCCTCTCTCTTCTTCTTGCTGCTCGTGGTGGCATGGCATCTGGCTGCGGAGGCAGGCATATGGTCTCCCCTCTTGTTGCCCTCGCCCCTGAGCGTCTTCGGGTATCTCCGATCCGCCGCTGAAGACGGCACGCTTCTGGAAGCCACATGGGTTACGGTCCAACGGCTCCTCATCGGCTATGGGTTGGGAATCCTTGTTGGACTTCCATTGGGACTGCTCACCGCATCATCCCGGTGGTGCCAGGATACGATCGGCGTTCTCGCATTAGGTTTACAAACGCTCCCCAGCGTCTGCTGGGTCCCGCTGGCCCTGCTCTGGTTCGGTCAAACAGAAACCGCCCTGCTGTTCGTCGTCGTAATGGGAACCCTCTGGTCGCTGATCATTGCGACCGACCACGGTGTGCGGACCATTCCACCCATTTATACGCGCGCAGCCCGCAGCATGGGGTCGACCGGAATACACACTTGGACGCACGTCGTCTTGCCGGCAGCGCTTCCCTTTCTCTTGAGCGGCATGAAACAGGGCTGGGCCTTTGCCTGGCGCTCCCTCATGGCGGCCGAGATTTTCGTGACAATTCTGACCGGCTTTGGCCTCGGCCATCTTCTACATTATGGTCGAGAATTGAATGCCATGGATCAAGTCATCGGCGTCATGCTGGTCATCGTCATCATCGGGCTGGCCGTGGATAAAACGCTCTTCGCTCCCATTGAACGATTTCTCCATCGCCGCTGGGGAACAGAGCGCCAGTAGTCGTTCCAGCAAAGGGGGATTGCCATGACAACTCAACAAAATACGGTCGCACCGTTCATTGGTTCAACAGTGCTGGCCTTGACACTGATGTTCGTGACCGCTGCTGTTGCTGGGCAGTTCGGCACGCCAAAAGAAAATGAGGGAACCAGAGTTTTTAAGCCTACGGAGCATCCACACTACAGCGGGCAGTTTCACCTTTCAGGCCAGAAGGCAATCCTGATCGGAAGCGTGAACGATCCCACGCCTTGGGATCACCTCGATTATGCCGGCAAGCGTCTAACACAGGTACAAGGCACGATTGACGTCCAGGTGAACGAACTCACCAACAGCGGCCAGGTGGTCGCCGAGTTTGTCGAGGGCGCCGATCGATATCGAATCGTCTTTGATCGGTTTGCCGCGAAGGCCCCGTTCCAGGACGGAGGCATTGCGACCAGGATCTATGAACATGGTGATTCCGGAAACGGCGATCCCTTGTATCCAAAAACATGGCTCTATCTTGGTGGATGGGGCACGGCCACCATGCACAAGAACGATCAGGTGATCTACAAAGACTACGATGCCCACTTCATGGTCATGGAGCGGTCCCGCGATCCCAAGACCCATGAAGTTCGCTATCCGGTCAAGCGGACCCTACCTGGTGGGGAAACAGATCCGGCTGGGATGGAGATCGATCTCTGGGTCCGGTCGAAGGAGCACAACACGAATAACTTCCCCCCCTTTGAAACCTTTGTCCACCTCTGCTGGGATGAAGTGACGTGGCGAAGCGCTCAATGAACCGGTTAGTCAAATCCCTCCTCAGTGTGATGATCGCAGCTCCTCTGGGATTCGGAACCATGGAGACTCAGGCAGAGACCGCCCCTCCCGTGCAAGAATGGAGTTTCGATCATGAACAGCCTGGCGTCCTTCCAAGCCAGTTCTTCATTGGAACGATGTTTGATGGACGGCCTGCGGGCGAGTGGCAAGTCCTCGCGACTGATCGAGCCAAGAGTCCCCCGCATGTGCTCGCCCAAGTCATGGCCAAGGGAGCAGAACATGCTTATAAGATCACGCTGGTCAAAGGGATCGTTGCCGCTGATCTCAATCTGGCCGTGTCGTTCTTACCGATCCAAGGACAGGCAGACATGGGTGGTGGCCTGATTTGGCGGGCGGCCGACGATCGAAATTACTACCTAGCCAGAGCCAATCCACTTGAGCAAAACATTCGAGTGTATCGAGTCGAGAACGGCATTCGACACCTGTTACAAAACTTCAACCAGACAATCGACGTAAGGCGGTGGCATACACTGCGGGTCACCCACCAAGGCTGTCGCATGAACATTTTCTATGACGACAAGCAAGTCTTCGATCTCTGTGACAAGTCGTTCCACGACGGGATGATTGGACTATGGACCAAGTCGGATGCCGTCACCTACTTCGACGATCTTCCGCTGCAGCACATGAAATCAACGCACACGAGGCAATGAACCTGCCGCAATCTGTGTCCGTCACCCGCCTACGCAGGAAGCCAGGGCTGCCCATCATCCGCAGCAATCGTCTGCAGAGGGTGGATGAAGCCATGGAGAAATTCACACCGGGCGTCCTCCGTAGCTTTAACGAAGTGGGGTATCCAGCTATTTACGGTAACGCTACAATATACAATGGAATCAAAGAACGCTCCCGCTCAACGCAAGCCTCCCAAGGCGGGAATTGATTACCCGCGCAACTACGCCGAGTTTCTGGCGTGGTTTCCGGATGACGCTGCCTGCCTCGACTACCTTGACTGGATTCGATGGAAGGATGGGTTTGAGTGCCCATCGTGTCATGGCTTTAAGGGCTGGCGCATGAAGAATGGTACGTGGTGGTGCGATGCGTGCCGAAATCGAATCTCCTCCACTGCTGGCACAATCTTTCATCACGCCAGAACGCCTCTGACTGTCTGGTTCGCTGCCGCTTGGCACCTGACCGCAGCTAAAAATGGTGTTTCCGCCAAAACGCTGCATCGAATTCTTGGATTCGGCTCCTATCAAACAGCCTGGGCGATGCTGCACCGGTTCCGGTGCGCAATCAGCCATGCCGGGCACGATATGCTGTCCGGACACGTTGAAGTGGATGAAACTGTTTTGGGAGGCGTGCGCCAAGGCAAGCGCGGACGCGGTGCTGAAGGTAAGGTATTGGTGGCAGTCGCCGTGGAATTGCTCTCCCCCAAAGGCTTTGGGCGCTGCCGTTTGCAGATGATCCCTAACGCCGAAACTGAAACGCTCAAGGCCTTTATTCAGAAGCACATCAAACCGGGCTCGACCATCTACACCGATGGACTGGCCTCCTATCCCAGCGCGACAAAAGACGATTACATCCATCAAGGAACGTCCATTAAAGGCTCCGGCAAAGACGCCAATGAGGTCTTGCCGGGCATACACCGTGTCGCGGCGCTCGTTAAGCGCTGGCTGATGGGGACTCATCAAGGCTCCTTCGAAGAAGATCACCTGCAGGCGTATCTGGACGAATTTGCGTTCAGGTTCAACCGCCGCAAGTCGGCTCATCGCGGGATGCTTTTCTTTCGTTTGATTGAACAGTGTGTGGCAATGCATCCAATGCCCTTTCATGAGCTTGTAGCCAATCCCAAGCCTAAAATTGAGAAGCAGGTGTTTGTCGTGCCATCCAATCTTCGCAATAAAGCCCCAGCTTCACTGGATATTTCCGTGCCAACTCATCCTTGGCGAACGGCGTTACCGTAAATAGCTGGATACCCCAC
>Ga0163151_10001139_pt1 | contig 45567 bp, 48 predicted proteins | sample OliLakLV19MP5IB2_FD_145596 | JGI IMG/M metagenome (GOLD analysis project Ga0163151, IMG submission 145596) | Freshwater microbial mat bacterial communities from Lake Vanda, McMurdo Dry Valleys, Antarctica - Oligotrophic Lake LV.19.MP5.IB-2 | ecosystem: Environmental > Aquatic > Freshwater >...
GTCGGGTTCAGCTTCCGTTTTTTTCAGGGAGTAGACGAGGTGCGCCCGCTCTATAATCTTTCATACCGCCTGCCGGGCCAAAAAGCGGTGATGCGCCAGTTTTTCCGCGAAGACGTGTTCACCGTGGCGATCGGCGAGGGCAAGGCAGCCTCCGAGGGGTTCGTCGACACGCTTGCGCGCTTCGTGGTGCTGGGAGTCCAGCACATCGTGCCGGACGGGCTGGATCACGTGCTTTTTATCCTCGGCCTTTATCTTTCGGCGGTCGCCTTCCTGCCGCTCCTCAAACAGGTGACGGCGTTCACGCTCGCGCATTCGATCACGCTCGTGTTCTCCATGCTTGGCGTCGTTTCGCTCCCGGCTCACGTGGTCGAGCCGGTTATCGCGCTTTCCATCGCGGTCATCGCGGTCGAGAACGTACTCATGCCCAGCTCCGGTCGTTCGCGCTGGATTCTTGTTTTCGTGTTCGGACTCATCCATGGCATGGGCTTCGCCGGGGTCTTGTCTGAGCTCGACATGCCTCAGCAGCGTTTCGTGCCGGCACTCCTGGGCTTCAACGTCGGCGTGGAGCTCGGGCAACTCGCCGTCATCGCTGCCGCCGCAGCCTGCACGGCGTGGTTCATGAAGCGTTCGTGGTACCGGCGCATCGTCGTGATTCCGGCCAGCCTCGCGATCGCGGCGGTCGGCCTTTTCTGGACGGTCGAAAGAATCTTTTTTTGACGCGTTACGACCTCGTTCTCTTCGATTTCGACGGAACTCTCGTCGATACTGCTCCCGATATCGCGCATCACGCGAACGCGGTACTGCGCGCGTTCGGGCTGCGCGAACGCTCTCTCGAGGAAGTCAAACGCGCGACCGGCCGCGGCGTGCGCGAGCTTTTTAAGGAGCTCGGCCTTCCCGATCGCGGCGATACGCTCGACCGCGCCATCAGCCTCATGAAGACGCGTTATTCGGAGGAGCCCGTGATTCACACGCGGCCGTATCCTCAGGTGCGCGAGGCGCTCGAAGGCCCGCTCGGGTGCGTGAAAAAAGGAGTCGTCACCAACAAGCTTGTCGGGCTCACCGAACAAATATTGGAAAAGCTCGAGCTGCGCGGCTTTTTCGAGCTCGTCATGGGAGAGGGAAGTGGCTGGCCGCGCAAGCCAGACCCGTCTGGGGCGATTCATGCGATGCGCGCGTTCGGCGCTTCCGCGGAGCGGACGCTTCTTATCGGGGACAGCGCCGTCGACTGTGAAACCGCCCGGAACGCCGGAATAGGTTTCGTTTGGGTTTCGTATGGTTACGATTCCGAGCCGCAATTGGATGTTACGCGTTGTTCCAGCGCGGCCTTGTGGAGCAACTTTATAATTTATTAATATTTTTAAGCTATTCTAATCGTTGTTATATTGATTTTTGATCGGATTTCTGCTAAAATTATCAAAAAATAGGGAGGAAACAATGAAGCGTTTATTCGCAGTGCTCGTCCTGTCTCTTTTTGCCGTTTCGCCCGCTTTCGCCAAACATGACTGCCCGATGTCGGGCGGGGATTGTTCGTCCAAATCCTCCTCTTCCTGCTCGGAAAAGTCTTCTGGTGGCTGCCCGATCGTGGGGAAGGTCATGATGAAGGCCGGTTTCATGCTGGATAACCGCACGGAGCTGGGTTTAAGTCCCGAGCAGATACAGGGTATCGAAACGCTCAAATTCGACGTCGAGCGCAGCTCGATCCGGCAGAAGGCCGAGATGGAGCTTTTCATGCTTGATCTCATGCAACAGTTGAAGGCCGACCAACCCAACGTCGAGACGATCAACGCCTCGATCGATACGGGTTCGCCGGCCATGACGCAGGCCGCCAAGGACGCCGTGGCTGCGTACGTGAAGCTCAAGAGTATCCTTACGCCCGATCAGCACGCCAAGATGAAGGCTCTTTGGACCAGCAAAAAGCGTTAAAAGCGTAAAATAAAAAAATCGCACCTCTCTTGACGAAGGTTGATTGGTAAGGCATCTTTCCTTACACGTCACCTAAGTCCTTGGAGAGGTGCGATTTTGCTTCGGTTTCTAAAGTGGCTTAATAAGCCGGCGGGGAGACCGGCTCCTCATGAGTACCGGAGGTTCATCGATGAAGTCTCTTCGTTCACGCGCGCTCGATAAGCTAACGAGCTTCGTTTCCTTTAATCCGCTTTTCTCAGGAAAAAAGGCCGGCCGCCGTAAGACACTCCCCAGACTCGCGGTCCGGCTGCGCAGGTTTTGCGCGAATTAAGCGCAGTTTGGCAGGCTCTAAAAGCCATAAGTCCTTGACTTTGCGGCACAAGTGAGGTATAATCCTTTTCGTAAGTAGAACGCAGATGCTTCCCGAGGCCACAAGGCAAATTTCGGAAACCGCGGATACTTACCCGCGGTTTCTTTGCTTTTTGGCAAAGGTGGCATGATTCAACCCAGTGAAACGATAGGATACAAAAGAAATGTCTAAAGGTACCATCAAGTGGTTCAGCGATCAGAAGGGTTACGGTTTCATCACCCCCGAGGGCGGCAAGAAGGACGTTTTCGTCCATTTCTCCGCTATCCAGGGCGAAGGCTTCAAAACCCTTCGCGAGGGTGAAGTCGTGGAGTTCGAGATCACGAACGGACCCAAGGGCGAGCAAGCCTCCAACGTCCGTAAGCTCTCGTAACCCCGAAAGAACCCGCCCCGTCCCGCCATAAGCGGAACGGGGCTTTTTTTTGTCCGAATTTGCTATAATCGTTGTAAGGAGACTTTACTATGGAATGGCTCTCGGATCCTCAGGTCTGGGTAGCGCTCGCCACGCTGACCGCCCTCGAAATCGTCCTCGGCGTCGACAGCGTAATTTTCATTTCGATTCTCAGCGGAAAACTTCCTGTGGCCGAACAGGCGCGCGCGCGTACGATCGGGCTAACGCTAGCCATGCTCATGCGCATTGGGCTTCTTTTTTCGATTACTTGGGTGATGGGGCTTACGACGCCGCTTTTTTCGCTGTTCGGCAAGGAGATATCCGGGCGCGACATCATTCTTTTGGTGGGAGGACTCTTCTTGCTCGCCAAGAGCACCCACGAGATCCATGAGCGGCTCGAAGGCGAAGCTCATGGCGGAGGAAACTCCGCCGGCCGGAGAGCCGCATTCGGAGCCGTCATCACGCAGATCGTCCTTCTCGATATCGTCTTCTCACTCGACTCCGTCATCACGGTCGTCGGTATGTCTGACCACATCGCGGTGATGGTGGCGGCGGTCATGATCGCCGTCGGGTTCATGATGGTCTTCGCGCGCGCGATCTCGGACTTCGTGCACAAGCACCCGACGGTGAAGATACTGGCGCTCAGCTTCCTCCTTCTTATCGGCGTGACGCTGATCGCCGAAGGTTTCCACCACCACATCCCGAAGGGCTACGTGTACTTCGCGATGGCGTTCTCGATGTTCGTCGAGTTCCTTAACCTGCGCTCGACCAAGAAATCGAAACCCGTCGAGCTCCGCGAGCCAGTTTTGTGAAGATCGTCTCCTGGAACGTCAACGGCATCCGCGCGGCTTTGAAAGCCGGCTTCGTCGACTTCGTGAAGAAGCGCGACCCGGACGTCGTCTGCGTCCAGGAGACGAAGGCGCCGCGCGACGCCGAAGTGGACTGCGCGCTGCCGGCCGCGTATGCGCACCACTACTGGAACAACGCGGATAAAGCGGGTTACGCGGGCACGGCGATCTTCTCTAAGAAGAAGCCGCTTTCCGTGACGAAGGGGATCGGGATCAAGAAGCATGACGAGGAAGGGCGCGTCCTGACCGCGGAATTCGAGGACTTCTACCTCGTTAACGTCTACGTGCCAAATTCGAAACGCGATCTTTCGCGCCTACCGTATCGGCAAAAGGAGTGGGATACGGATTTTCTCAAGTATTTGAAAAACCTTGAGAAGAAGAAGCCGGTCGTTTTCTGCGGGGATTTGAACGTGGCGCATACGGAGCTCGACCTCACGAACCCTAAATCGAACGTGAAAAACCATGGATTTACGCCGGAGGAGCGAGCCGGGTTCGACGCGGTCGTGAAAGCCGGTTTCCTGGATACGTTCCGGGAGTTCGAGAAGGAAGGGGGTCATTACACCTGGTGGAGCCGCTTGGCGAATTGCCGCGCTCGTAATATCGGCTGGCGGATCGATTATTTCCTGATCTCGCCGGCGCTCCGGCCTCGCCTCAAAAGATCCTGGATTTTGAAGGACGTCATGGGTTCCGACCATTGTCCGGTGGAGATCGAGCTGAAATGAAACCTCGCGTCGAGATCGAATACTGCACGCAGTGCCGGTGGCTCATGCGGGCCGCGTGGCTCGCGCAGGAGCTTTTGACGACGTTCGAAGCGGAGCTCGGCGGCGTCACGCTCGTTCCCGGCACCGGCGGAATTCTCGAAGTGCGCGTGGAAGGGGAAGTAGTGTTTTCCCGGAAGGCCGAAGGACGTTTTCCCGAATCGAAGGAGCTTAAACAGCTCGTGCGTGACCACGTGGCGCCCGAAAAGGATCTCGGCCACTCGGAGCGGACGTGATCGTCGCGGCCGCGGCGATCCTCATTCTCGCGTATTCGATCATCCTGCACGAGGTGTCGCACGGAGCCGTGGCGCAGCTTTACGGCGATCCGACCGCGCGGAACGAGGGACGCCTGACCCTGAACCCGCTCAAGCACGTGGATCCGCTGGGGACGGTGATTCTGCCTGCGTTCCTCTTTTTCTTGCAGTCTCCGATTTTATTCGGCTGGGCCAAGCCCGTTCCTTATAACCCGCTCTATTTCCGGAACCGCAAGCTGGGTGTAGTGACGGTGGCGGCCGCGGGTCCGGTCACGAACCTTCTCCTGGCTTTCGCCTTCGCGGCCCTGCTCAAGACAGGACCGGCCGCTCCCTGGGAATCGATTCTTTTTTACGGCGTGTCACTGAACGCGATGCTCGCGATCTTTAATTTATTGCCCATCCCGCCGCTGGACGGCTCGAAGGTGCTGGCGGCACTCCTGCCTCCGGCGGCACGCGCGGCTTATCTTTCGATCGAACGATTCGGATTTTTCATCGTGTTCGCGCTGATGTTCACCGGGGTTCTCGGTCGGCTGCTCGTGCCGGCTTACCGGTGGGTGGTCCTGAAATTGATTTCGTAAGCCGTGTCACACAACCCTCAAGAAAAAGGAAAGCGTCATGAACCCACGCGTGATTTCGTTTCATTACACGGTCGTTGACGGAGAGAGTCGCAAAATCGATTCCTCCGAAGGGCGCGCGCCTCTCACGATTCTCGAAGGCGCCGGACAAATCATTACCGGCCTCGAGCGGGAGCTTTCGAGTCTCAAAGAGGGAGATGCAAGGAAGCTGACCATTCCCGCGGCGGACGCGTACGGCGAGCGTATCGATTCGCTCGTTTCGAAAGTAGAGCGCGAACGTTTTCCGAAAGCGGAAATTCAAGTGGGGGAGCGTTTTCGCGGGGGAGAAGAAGGTGGTCCGGTCCTGGTTGTGAGCGAGGTTTCGGATTCCCACGTGACGCTCGACGCGAACCATCCCCTGGCCGGGCAGGACCTCACGTTCGACGTGCGGGTCATGCAAGTCCGGCAGGCCACGGACGAAGAGATGCAGCACGGCCACGCGCACGGCGAACACGGGCACTCCCATTGAAGCCGCGTATTCTAGCGTTCGCGGGAAGCACTCGTTCGGACTCTTACAACAAAAAACTTGTCCGCGCCGCGGCCGAAGGAGCCCGGAACGCGGGCGCCGAGGTGACGTTGGCCGATTTGCGTGATTTCCCGATGCCGCTCTACGACGGGGATCTGGAGGCGCAGGGTTTTCCGGCGAACGCCCGGGTGTTCAAAAAAATGCTTCTCGAGCATGCGGGACTTTTGATCGCTTCTCCCGAATACAACAGCTCTGTCACCGGGGTTTTAAAGAACGCAATCGATTGGGCTTCCCGGCCGGAAGCGGGGGAGAAACCACTGGCTTGCTTTACCGGCAAAGCCGCGGCGATCTTGAGCGCGTCGCCCGGAGCGCTCGGGGGTCTCCGGGGCCTCGTTCACTTGCGAGCTATCCTCGGCAATATCGGCGTTCTCGTCCTCCCGGATCAAGTCGCCGTTCCTAAGGCCGACTCGGCTTTTGGGCCGGACGGTTCCCTGACGGACGATAAGACGAGAGCCAGGGCGCTGGATCTCGGCGCCGGATTGGCTCGCCTGTTAGTCAAAATCCAGTCCTAAAAACGGACCAACTTAGCAAAAAGCATCATTTACATTTAAGTGTCATCATGTATACTATACGAAGTTCATAAAATCTTTTCCTTTCCTTTATCATAACCTTAAAGGAATAAATGACTACCGAACCGATGAAACGCGTTCTTAACGAAACCCTTTCTTCGCTCAACCTGCGGAATCAACCGCCCGTTCAGGCGCTCAAAGTGGCTTTTATGTCCGCGATCGGCATCCTCCTTCTCCTCAGCCTCTCGACCCACGTCATCCTCAAGAAACAGATCGAGGACAACGAGTCGAGCGCCCGCATGGTCAATACGAGTTCTTATCTGCGAACGGGTTCCCAGCGCGCGGCGCTTCTGGCCCGCAACCTCGTCACCACTTCGAACCTGACCGAGCGGGTGAGCGTCCGCAAGGAAATCCTCCTTGAAGTCCGCCGCATGGAAGCTGCCAAGAACGCGCTTCTGAATGGCGACGTCGAGATGGGAATTCCCGCTAGGCACTCGCCCGAGGTGAATCGGCTTTTTCACGAAGCGCCGGTGTTTCTGAACCGAAAGATTGAAAAATTCCTTCAGGAAGCCACCGCGCTCGCGTACTCGCTTGAGACGGAGCTCGGCCCCGGTAACGCGCACATGAAATACTTGAGGAAAGAGGCCTCGGGCGACAAATTCCTCGCCGATCTCGACGCTCTGGTGCGTCAGTATCAGAACGAAAGCGAGGCCCGGCTCGCGCGTCTCCAGGAATACGAACGCCTCATCGTTTTCTCGCAGATCCTCATCCTTATCCTGATGGCCGTGTTCATCTTCAAGCCGCTGGTAGACCGGGTCGGTCGTGAGATCGACGCTTTGAACAGCGCCAACGATACGCTCGAGCAGCGCGTGGCGGAGCGTACGGCGATCGCCGAGCAGCGCGCGACCAAGCTTCGCGAATCGGAGCGCCTGGCGCTTCTCGATCCTCTGACCGAGGTTCTGAACCGCCGTGGCCTGGCGACCGTTCTCGCCCGCGAAGCCAAGAGCGCGACGGAGGGCGGTTTCTGCTGGGTGGCCCTTCTCGTCGATCTCGACAACTTTAAGACGATCAACGACAACTTCGGCCATGCGGTCGGCGATCACGTGCTGAAGGAAGTGGGGAGGATCCTCAAATCTTCGCTCCGTTCGGGGGACATCGTCACGCGCATCGGCGGCGACGAATTCCTCGTCCTTCTTCCGCAGACCTCGAGCGCGTTCGCGGTGTCGTTTGCTGAAAAGATACGTCTCGGTATCGCGTCCACGCAGATCTATGCGTCGGCCTTCGACCGGGTGCCGGTCTCGGCCAGCCTCGGCCTCGTCGCTGTTTCGAATCCCAACGTTTCCGTCGAAGACTTGCTGCGCTCGACTCACAACGCGCTCTACCGGTCCAAGAACGCCGGCAAGAACCGCGTCTCCTACGAAGCCGCCGCGAGTTAAGCCGCGGCGCGCTCGCGCCTCTTTCGATTTGCCCCTGCCTCGAACTGTGTTATAATTTTCCCGCGAACAACTTTAACTCTCGACCGAACAAGGGGTTCTAAATGTCTGGTCATTCCAAATGGGCGACGATCAAACACAAGAAGGGCGCGCTCGACGCCAAGCGCGGAGCTCTGTTCACCAAGATCATCAAGGAACTCACGGTCGCGGCTAAGAACGGCGGCGGCAATCCCGACGCGAATCCGCGTCTTCGCACGGTCCTTCAGAAGGCGAAGGATGCGAACATGCCCAACGACAACATCGACCGCGCCATTAAGAAGGGTACGGGGGAGCTGCCCGGCGTGATGTACGAGGAAGTCACCTACGAGGGCTACGGCCCGGGCGGCGTGGCGATCCTGATCGAAGCGTTGACGGATAACAAGAACCGCACGACGGCTGAAATCCGAAGCATGCTCGAAAAGCGTGGCGGCAACATGTCGGGGGCCGGCTCGGTGGCCTGGCAATTCGCGAAAAAGGGTTTCATCGTCGTTCTGAAAGACACTTGCCCCGAAGAGAAGCTGATGGAGCTCGTTCTCGACGCGGGTGCTTCCGACTTCAATTCCGACGGCGAGAATTACGAGATTACGGCTGATCTTAAGGATTTTGAAACGGTCAAGAAGGCGCTCGTGGATGCGAAGATCGCGACCGTCAGCGCCGAGTTCACGGCGATTCCTTCAGCGACCGTCAAAATCTCCGACGTCACGGGTGCCAAGAGCCTTCTCACTCTGATCGAGGCCCTCGAAGAACACGACGACGTGCAGAACGTCTACGCGAACTTCGATATCCCCGACGAGATATTGAAAGAAGCGGCGGGCGGCTAGGGCGGTGCGTATCCTCGGCGTCGATCCGGGATTGAGGGTCACGGGTTACGCCGTCCTCTCTCTCTCCGAAAGCGCCGGCGGAGAAGTGATTGATCTCGTCGAGGCGGGGGTCATCCGTACTGCCGGGCCCGAAGCTGGCATCGCGGCACGTCTCCGGAAAGTCCACGACGCGCTCGACGAAGTGATCCGCGAATTTTCCCCGCAAGCCCTTGTGATCGAAAAACTCTATTCGCACTACAAGCATCCTTCGACCGCGATCCTGATGGGTCACGTCCGCGGGGTCGTGTGTCTCTTGAGCGGCTCGCGCGGGGTTCCGCTCCACAGTCTCGCGGCGACGCACGTGAAAAAGTCCGTAACCGGGGCGGGCCACGCTTCGAAAGAACAGATCCAGCGTATGATCCAGCACGCGTTCTCGCTGAAATCCCTGCCAGAGCCGTGCGACGCGGCCGACGCGATGGCGATCGCGCTCGCCTTCGCGATGCAGAACAAGAATGCCGGCCGCCGCGCTGCGGCCGAAACGGGCAGAAGGAATGCCGCATGATTTCCCGCATCTCAGGAACCGTCGAAGAGGTGGTCGAAAACGCGCTCACCGTGACCGCGACGTCGGGCCTCTCCTACGAAGTGCATATTCCGACGGCCGTGATGCGCAGTCTCGCGCCGAGGCTCGAGCGCGGCACGGCGGTCTCCCTCGTCACTTACCACTACTACCAAACCGATCCCTCGAAGAGCATTCCGATCTTAATCGGCTTCCAGAGCCGGCTCGAGAAGGAATTCTTCGAGCGCTTCATAACGGTTTCCGGCGTCGGCCCGAAGGCGGCGGTCAAGGCGCTTAGCCAGCCCATCGCCGACATCGCGAGCGCCATCGACAGCGGCGACGTGCCGTTTTTGAAATCGCTCCCTGGTATCGGCGAGCAGCGCGCGCGGGAGATCGTCGCGAAGCTTCAGGGAAAAATGGCGAAGTTCGGATTGATTCAGGGTGTTCCGATGCCCAAAGGCAAGGGCGCGCGGACCGCGGAGCCCGCGGGCAGCGTGCGCGACGAGGCGCTCGAGGTCCTGATCCAGCTCCAATACAAGAGGGAAGAGGCGCAGGGGATGCTCGAGAAGGCATACCAACGGAAGCGCGAGCTTTCGACCGTCGAAGAAGTCTTGAACGAAGTGTACCGCCAGAAGCGAGACGACTGATGACTGAAAAGAATAAGCCGGATTCCGGCCGCGAAAAGATAGATTTCGAACGCGCCGAGCGCGAGAAACTCGTCATCGCGCGCGCCGACGAGATGGACGGCGTGGTCGAGATATCCCTCCGCCCTTCGCGTATCCGCGAGTTCGTGGGCCAGGAGAGCCTGAAAGAAAATCTTGGCATCGCGCTCGAAGCCGCGAAGAAGCGCAAGGAGCCGCTCGATCACATGCTCCTTTCGGGCCCACCGGGTCTCGGAAAGACCACGCTTGCGCACATCGTCGCTCACGAGATGGGCGTGAACATCGTGATCACGAGCGGCCCGGCGATCGAGCGGGCGGGGGACCTCGTGGGCATCCTGACGAACCTCGAGAAGGGCGACATCCTTTTCATCGACGAGATCCACCGGCTGTCGAAAGTGGTGGAAGAATTCGTGTATCCGGCGATGGAAGACTACCGGATCGACATCGTAACGGGCACCGGCGCGTTCGCGAAGACCATCAAGATGACGCTCAAACGGTTCACCCTGATCGGCGCGACGACGCGCCAGGGCCTTCTCTCCTCGCCGCTCCGCGACCGCTTCGGCATGACGTTTCACCTTGATTTCTACGAACCCGAGGAGCTGACCCGCATCATCGAGCGTTCGGCGGCGCTCCTTTCGATCCCGATCGAGAAGTCTGCCGCGGCCGAGATCGCCCGTCGCGCGCGCGGCACTCCCCGCGTCGCCAACAAGCTTCTGCGGCGGATCCGCGATTACGCGCAGGTCAAATCACACGACGGGATCACGGTGGACACCGTGTCAAAGTCGCTCGAAGGCCACGGCATCGATTCGCTCGGCCTCGACACCCTCGACCGAAAAGTGCTGCGCGCCGTCATCGAAACCTACGAAGGCGGCCCGGTGGGAATCGAATCCCTCGCTGCGTCGCTGAACGAGGAGATCGACACGCTCGTCGACGTCGTCGAGCCGTACCTATTGAAGAGCGGATTTCTCAAACGTACCTCCCGCGGCCGTGAAGCGACGGCGCTGGCTTACGAACATCTCGGCGTGCGGCGCCGGGGAGCGGCGAAGGGCCGCGATCTTTTCCGGTAAGCCGTGACGACCGCTTTGCGAGCCGCCGCGCTTTCCCTTCTTTTACTCTCTCTGCCGGCCTCCGCTCCCGCTGAAATCGACATTCCGATCCAGGACCGTCCGCTCGTACGCGTGCTCGTCTCCGACGGCCAGAAAAGCATCCCGGTGTCAGTGAAAGGCGCGTATCGGGTCAGGCTCCTCCCGTCCATGCAGATCGTCAAGAACGGATCCAAACTCGTGAACGTGCACGTGTCGGCGAGTCGTACCGGGATCCGTTTCGGCACTACCGAATACCCGGGCCGCGGCGTGCGAATCGAACCCGTCGAGGAGCGCGACCTCTTCCTCAGGAAAGCGCGTTACCGCGGCATGCTCGACATCCTGAAGGACCCATCCGGTGGGGTGTACGCGATCAACCGGATCGACGTGGAGAGCTACCTGTACGGCGTGCTGCACCACGAGGTGTCTCCCTGGTGGCCGATGGAGGCGCTGAAGGCGCAGGCGATCGCGGCGCGTTCCTACGCGCTCTACCAGGCCAGCGTGAGCACGAAGGCTGAATACGACGTGAAGAGCACGACGAGCTCGCAGGTTTACGGCGGCAGTTCCAACGAACGGTTTCGTTCGAAGTCCGCCGTCGACAAGACGGCGGGACAGGTCCTCGCCTACGAAGGGAAAATTTTCCCCGCCTATTTCCATTCCGTTTGCGCCGGCCAGACGGCCGCTTCTAACGAGCTTTGGAAGATCGCTATGCCACCGCTCTCAGGGCGCGTTCTGTGCGGATTCTGCCGTATCTCGCCGCATTCCCAGTGGAACGTCCGCGTCCCCGTTTCCGAGATCGAGGAGATCCTCGCGCGCAACGGACGGCCGCTCGGGCGCATCCTCGAAACGCGGATCGTCACGCGCACGCCCTCGAACCGCGCCGGAAGCCTCCGGATCGTGGGGACCCAGGGCGAGACGACGGTGGCAGCGAAAGATTTCCGCGTATGGATCGGCGGCGACCGGCTGAGAAGCACGACCTTCTCGATCGTGACGCACGAAGACGCGGTGGAATTTCGTGGCCGCGGGTGGGGGCACGGCGTCGGTCTTTGCCAGTGGGGCACGCTCGGACAGTCGCTTTTGGGGCGCAAACACGACGAGATCCTGCAGTTCTACTATCGCGAGTCCGAAATCAAGAACGTCTATCTATGAATTTGGACAGCTTCGATTATCCGTTGCCCAAGGAGCTCATCGCGCAGCGCCCGCTCGACAAGCGGGACGCGTCGCGGCTTCTGGTGGCCCGCCGCAAGGAAAAATCTCTCGAAGACCGCCGTTTCTCGGACCTGGCCGAGCTCATTCCGGCCGGAGACATGCTCGTTCTGAACGACACACGGGTTTTTCCGGCGCGCCTCCTCGGTAAAAAAAAGAAAACCGAAGGAAAAGTGGACCTGCTCCTTCTCAGTCCGACCGAAAAACCGCGTGTCTGGCGCTGTCTCGCTCAGCCGGCGCTCAAAGACGGGCAGGAGATCGTGTTTCCAGAACCGGGCGCCGAGGCGGTCTTCACGGGCCGGGACCGCGAGGGTATTCCGCTCGTCGAATTTCTGGGGGACTTGGACCCGCGTGCGTTGGCGGAAAAAATAGGACGAATGCCGCTTCCGCCGTACATCAAACGTGAAGACGAGGCCGCCGACAAGAACGTCTATCAGACGGTGTACGCGAAGAACGAGGGGGCCGTCGCCGCGCCGACCGCCGGACTTCATTTCACCCCGGAGCTTCTCGACCGGCTGCGTGCCAAAGGCGTCGGAGTCGAAGCGGTGACCCTGCACGTTGGTTACGGAACGTTCCGGCCGGTGGAGGATATCGAGAACCACCGGATGCACTCGGAAGCGTTCGAGCTCAAACCCGAGACGGCGGATCGCTTGAACGAGGCCAAGGAGAGTGGCCGGAAGATCTGGGCCGTAGGCACGACCACGCTGCGCGTCCTCGAGACGTGCGTTCAAAAGAAGAAACTGATCGCGGGTAAAGGCGACACGGACCTTTTCATCCGCGAGCCGTTTCCTTTCGAAGCCGTCGATCGTCTGATTACGAATTTTCACCTACCGAAAACGACGCTTCTTCTGCTTGTGTCCGCTCTGATGGGCGAAGATTTCAGGAAACGCGCCTACGAACACGCGATCGCTGAAAAATACCGCTTTTACAGCTACGGCGACGCGATGGTGATCGTGTGACGCCCGCCGCCGGAGCCGCCACGCGTCTTTTTGAGGTCGAGACGCGCGACCCGCGGACTCGCGCGCGAACGGGCATCCTGCGCCTGCCGCACGGCGAGGTGAAGACGCCGGTTTTTATGCCCGTCGGCACGCAAGCCACAGTGAAAACCGTCTCGAACCGGGAACTCGAGGAAGCCGGCGCTCAGATCATCCTCTCCAACACCTACCATCTGTATCTTCGTCCGGGTGAAAACCTGATCCGTGAAGCGGGCGGCCTTCATAAGTTCATGGGTTGGAAGCGCCCGATGCTGACCGATTCCGGAGGGTTCCAGATATTCAGCCTCTCGACTCTCACGAAGATCCGTGACGAAGGCGTGGAGTTTCGCTCGCACTTGGACGGTTCCCGTCATCTTTTGAAGCCGGAGGACGTCATCCGCGTCCAGCTGTCTTTGGGAAGCGACGTGATCATGCCGCTCGACGAATGCGTGAAGCATCCGGCGGAGACGGCCTACATCGAAAAGTCCGTCGCGCTCACCACCGAATGGGCGAAGCGCTGCAAGTTGACGTGGGCACGCTTCCGCGACGAGGGAACGACGCCGGGCAGCCTTCTTTTCGCGATCGTTCAGGGCGGATGCGTGCCGGAACTCCGCAAGCGCTCGGCGGAGGAACTCGTTCCGCTCGATTTCCCGGGATACGCCATTGGCGGTTTGAGCGTGGGGGAGCCAAGCGAGCTCATGTATTCGACGCTCGAGGCGACCGTCCAGCATCTTCCTGAGGAAAAACCCCGCTACCTCATGGGAGTCGGGCTTCCTAACGACCTTTTCGAGGCAGTTTCGCGCGGCGTGGACATGTTCGACTGCGTCGTTCCGACCCGGAATGGCCGCAACGCCACCGTTTTTACGCCGGACGGGAAGCTTAATCTCCGCGGCGCGTCCTTTGCGAAGGATTGGCGTCCCATCGACGAGAATTGTCCGTGTTACGCCTGCCGAAATCACACACGCGCGTACCTGCGGCACTTATTCAATTCTGAAGAATACTTAGCAGGGCGACTTGCTTCTTTACACAACATCACTTTTTTTATACAATTGCTGGAATTCATGAGGCGCGCAATCGAGGAGAATCGTTTCTCCGAATTCCGCGCCGCGTTCCAGGCACGCTACAACCGACCAGGAGCCCAGTCCGAATGATGCCTTTCGCCATGTTCGCAACGATTCCCGCCGACTCGGGCCTCGCGACTTTCCTTCAGAGCCCGCTTCCGATGGTGCTCATGATGTTCATGATCATGTACTTCCTCGTGATCCGTCCGCAGCAAAAAAAGCAGAAAGAGCACACCAACATGGTATCGGCGCTCCAGAAAAACGACGAAGTGATCACCTCGAGCGGGATTCATGGCACCGTGGTCGCCGTGGGAGACAAGACCGTCACTCTCCGTATCGCGGACAACGTGAAGGTGGAGCTAGAGAAGTCCGCCGTCCTCCAGAAGAAGTGAGCGAAAAATGCTGAAAAACAGACTCAAGTGGGGCGTTCCGCTGATCGCGCTCGTGACGGCGGTGTCCCTTTACTACGCGCTCCCTCCGATCGATCCGGACGGCGCGGGTCCGAAGGAAGGCAAAATCAAGCTCGGCCTCGATCTCCAGGGCGGCATGGACCTGGTCCTCCGCGTGGACATGTCGAAGCTCGACGAAGAAGCGAAGAAAGATGCGACCGACCGCGTCATCGAGATCGTCCGCAACCGTATCGACCAGTTCGGCGTTTCCGAGCCCGTCATCCAGAAGCAAAGCTGGGACCGCGTTTCCGTCCAGCTACCCGGCGTTACCGACCGCGAACGCGCGCTGGCGCTGATCGGTAAGACGGCGCTCCTCGAGTTCAAGCTCGTTTCCGACAACGCGTCTTTATTAAAGGAAGCGCAGGAAGGCCGGTTGCCCGCGGGCTACGTGCTCATGCGCTCCGAAAACAACGAAGCAATGCTCGTCGAAGACAAGGCGCTACTTACCGGCAAGGCGATTAAGAACGCCACCGTGGATATGGAAGCGCAGTTCAACCAGCCGGTCGTCAGCATCGAATTCGACGGCGAAGGCGCGAAGGGGTTCTCCGACATCACGGGCGCGAACGTGAATCGCCGCCTGGCGATCGTGCTCGACGACAAGGTCCAATCGGCGCCGGTCATCAACGAGCAGATTCCTTCGGGCCGCGCACAGATCTCCGGGAGCTTCACGTACGACACCGCGCTCGATCTCGCCATCACGCTTCGCGCGGGCGCGCTTCCGGCCCCGATCGTGATCGAAGAGGAGCGCACCGTCGGCGCAAGCCTCGGCAAAGACTCCGTCGAAAAGGGCCTGAAGGCCGCCTTCTACGGTTTCCTCGCAGTCGTCGCCTTCATGACGATCTACTATCTTCTCTGCGGCATGATCGCGAACCTCGCGCTTTTCCTGAACATCCTGATCACGCTCGCCGCGCTCAGCTATTTCCGCGCCACGCTGACCCTGCCGGGCATCGCGGGTATCGTGCTCACGATCGGTATGGCCGTCGACGCGAACGTGCTCATCTTCGAGCGTATCCGCGAGGAGCTGGAGCTCAAGAAGCCCGTCGCCGCGGCGATTATGGCGGGTTACAGGAAGGCTTTCGTCACCATTTTGGACGCGAACTTAACGACGCTGATCACGGCGGCGATCCTTTATTTCATGGGAAGCGGCCCGGTCAAGGGTTTCGCGCTGACACTTGCGATTGGTCTGCTCGCGAGCATGTTCACAGGTATCTTCGTTACGCGGACGATCTTCGAGCTCATGCTCGTGAAGGGCTCAACGCCGAGCCTCAAGATGCTTCGCTTCCTCACGAAGACGCCGTCGATCAACTTCCTGAAACCCCGTAAAATCTGCTACGCGCTCTCGATCGTCGTGATCGCGTTCGGCCTGTTCCGCTTCTTCCAGCGCGGCGACGGGATGTACGGGGTGGATTTCACGGGCGGCACGCTCCAGGAATACCGTTTCAAGAGCCCGGTTTCGGTCGATGCGGTCCGCCGTTCGCTGAACGAGATCGGTCACGGCGAAGCGACGATCCAGGAAGTGGGCGGCGCGAACCAGATCATCATACGCTCGCCTCAAGAGACGGAAGCCGCAGTCGAACAGCGCCTGAAGGCCGATTTCAAGGAAGCCTCGCCCGAGACCTTGCGCGTAGAAAGCGTTGGTCCGATCGTAGGCAAGGAGCTGAAGGAAAAGGCTTTTTGGGCCTTCATCATTTCCCTCGCTGGTATTTGGATGTACGTCGTGTACCGGTTCGACTTCCGGTTCGCGGCGGGCGCCATTCTCGCTATTTTCCATGACGGCTTGATCGTGCTCGGCGCGGTCGCTCTGTCGGGCCGCGAGCTCACGATTCCGATCCTCGCGGCGATCCTGACGATCCTGGGTTTTTCGATCAACGACACGATCGTCATCTTCGACCGTATCCGCGAACGCAGGCGTTCCGGAGCGAAGGAAACGTACGAACAGGGGATCAACGTGAGCATCAACCAGACGCTCTCGCGTACGATCCTGACGACGCTCACGGTTCTCATGGTCGTCGTGTCTCTCTATTTCTGGGGCGGCGAGGTCATCAACGACTTCGCGTTCACGATGCTCGTCGGTTTGATCAGTGGTACGTATTCGACCGTCTACATCGCCGCGCCCATGCTCGTCGACTGGCCGGGGTCCCGGACGAAAAGATAACGGGTGGCCGCGCGGGCCTGGGTCGTTCATCCGAAGATCGATTCGGCCCGCCTCGCCTCCGAGCTCGACCTTCACCCCGAAGCTGCTTCCATATTGATCCGCCGAGGCCTCGCCGATCCGCGCGAGGCCTCGCGCTTTCTCAACCCCTCCCCCGACCATCTTGAAAGCCCTTTTGTTTTCCGAGACATGCAAAAAGCGGTCGACCGCCTGCGGTTGGCGCGCGAGCGCGGCGAAAAAGTCCTCGTTTACGGCGATTACGACGTGGACGGTGTGACCGGAAGCTCTATCCTTTGCCCCATCCTCCGCAAGTTCGGCCTCGAAGCCGACGCCCACATCCCGCACCGTGTGAACGAAGGCTACGGTTTGAACCGGGATTCGCTCGCGTGCCTACTCGAGAAGGGCTACCGTCTCGTCGTCACGGTCGACAACGGCATCACCGGCGTCGATCAGATCCGTTTCTTGAACGAGCGGGGAGTCGACTCCATCGTCGTGGATCACCATCTGCCGAAGGACGGCTTTCCGGCGGCCCACGCGATCGTGAGCGCGGCCGTCGGTCCGGGGGACGCGCATTTGGCAGCATGCGGACTCGCATTCAAGCTGGGTTGGGCGCTTCTGGGGAGCTACGCGGACGTGCGCGAGTACCTGGACCTCGTCGCGGTCGGAACGATCGCGGACGTGGCCGACGTGACGGGCGAGAACCGGATCCTTTTGAGGGAAGGCATGAAGGTGCTCGCCCAAGCCAAGCGCCCGGGTATCCGCGCTCTTTTCGACGTGGCACGCATCCGCCCAGGTTCGGTGACGTACCGGGATCTCGGATTCGCTCTCGGGCCCCGTATCAATGCCGCCGGCCGTATGGGCTCGCCTCTCGACGCGTTCCGGCTTCTGACGACGGCGGACCCAGTAGAGGCCGCGCTTTTGGCCAAAAAACTCGACGACGGCAACAAAGAGCGGCAGAAGGTGGAAGCCCGTACGTTCGCGGAGGCTTCGGAGATCGCCGGCAACGGCGGGCGTCACGTGATCGTGGTTGAAAGCGAGGACTGGCATGAGGGCGTGCTCGGTATCGTCGCGTCGCGGCTCGTCGAGCGGTACAAAAAGCCTTCAATCGTCATTTCCATGAAGGGCGGAGCCGGCAAAGGTTCGGGACGGTCCGTCCCGGCGTTTTCGCTCTTTGACTCGGTGCTCGAGTGCGAGGATCTGCTCACGGCTTTCGGCGGCCATGCACAGGCCTGCGGTCTCTCGATTCGAAAGGAAAATGTCCCGCTTTTCCGGGAGAAGCTGAACGAAGTCGCCGGAAAGCACGCGGAGAGGGGTCTAGGTGCGCCCGACCTCAATATCGAATCCGAGATTTCGCCCAGGGACCTCGACCTCAAATTTCTTCGCGACTTGGAAAGGATCGAACCGTTCGGTCCTGGCAACCCGCGGCCTTTATTCATGACGCGCGGCATGCGCGCGAAGGGTGAAGTGAAGAAGCGGGGGAAAGACACGCTCCACGCCTGGATGGCGTCCAGCGACGGGCGGACCGTCTGCGAGGTCGTCGGGTTCCGGCAGTACGAGCGGTGGGCCGCGACGCCGCCGGCGGGGCCCGTCGACGTGGTTTACAGGCCGTCCCTCGTGGACTCGCAGGGGATCGTTTCGGTCCAGCTCGAGCTCGAGGATTGGAAATAAAAAAGGCCCGAACCCTTACGGGTTCAGGCCTTTTTAAGGTAAAAGAGTTACTGCTGTTCGGCGGCCGCCGGGGCCTGTTCGGCTTCCGGCTTCTTCCAGGTACGCTTCGGGGCGCGTTTGACCTTGCCGGTCTTGAGCCACTTGGCGCTGACCTTGACGCGCTTGACGGTGCCGTTCTCGATGATTTTCACGGTCTGAAGATTGGGCGAAAAGCGGCGGGTCGTGATGCCCGTGGTCTTGAGACCGATACCGCCGGACTTCTTCGCGATACCGCGGCGGGCGATGGACTTGCCCATCTTGGGCTTTTTACCGGTATAATAACAAACTCTGGACATCGGATTCTCCTTAAACGTGAGTCGATAATTTAGCATGACGACACAGCAAATGCAAGAGACAACTTCCCTTAAGCTCGAGTCGCCCCTTCGCTTCCTGAAGGGGGTCGGCCCCGAGCGCGAAAAGGCGTTCGCGCGGATCGGGCTTAAGACCGTGCTCGATCTCTTCCACTATTACCCCCGCCGGTATGAGAACCGGGCGCCGGTGAAGCCCGTCCGCGAGGCCGTACCGGGCGAAAAGGAGTGCGTCCAGGGCTCCGTGACGTCCAAAGGGTTCATTCGGACGCGGGGAGGCCCGGGTCTCTTCCGGCTCGTTTTAGGCGACGCCGCCGGGGGCGCGCTCTTCGGCACCTGGTTCAATATGCCCTACCTTTCGAACGTTTTTAAAACAGGTTCGCAGGTGGCCCTCTACGGACGCGTGGAGCGGGAGGGGAGAAATTTTAAGATGACCCATCCCGAGTACGAGATCGTGTCAGAAACACCGGGGACTCCGAACGTCCATATCGGCCGGATCGTCCCCGTTTACCCCCTGACCGAAGACCTGCGCCAAAAAGGTCTCCGCCAGCTGCAGTTCAATCTCCACGAGACGCAGTCGCATCTCGTGCGGGAATACCTTCCGTCCGAAATCCGCGACCGGCTCGGGCTCGTCGACGAAGGCGGGGCGGTGCGGCAGATCCATTTCCCGGATACGATCGACGCGCTCGAGGCTGCGCGCCGCCGGCTTGTGTTCGACGAATTCTTCCTGATGCAGACCGTGATCCAGATGAAGAAAGCCAAGCTCGGAGCGCGCGCGGCGCTCGCCCATGCCGGCGGGGCGGAAGAGGTGAAGGCGCTCACGTCGGCGCTCGATTTCGAATTGACGGTCGGCCAAAAGAGCGCGATCCGTGACATTTTGGCCGACATGAAAAAACCGCGCGCGATGAACCGTCTTGTCCAAGGCGACGTCGGGAGCGGAAAGACCGTGGTCGCGGCGGCCGCGCTCGCGTTTACGGCCGCCAACGGTTTTCAAGGGGCGTTCATGGCGCCGACAGAAGTGCTCGCTCAACAGCAGTTCCTCACGCTCGTGCGGCTTCTCGAGCCCCTCGGCTTCCGGTGCGCGTACCTCGCGCAGGACACCGATCCAAAGGCGCGCGCGGAGGCGCTGGCTGCCGTCCGCAGCGGCGCGGCGAACGTGGTCGTCGGAACGCACGCGGTGATCCAAGCCGAGGTTCAATTCGCGAATCTGGGGCTCGCGGTGATCGACGAGCAGCATAAATTCGGTGTCGTCCAGCGTTCGGCGCTCCAGGCGAAGGCCGCCGGGAAGGCGCCGCACCTCCTTCTCATGACGGCCACGCCGATTCCGCGGTCGCTGGCGATGACGCTCTACGGCGACCTCGATCTTTCGACGATAGCCGAGCTTCCGAAGGGGCGCCGTCCCGTGAAGACGCTCTGGGCTCCGGAAGAGAAGCGCGTCGACGTCTATGCGCTCGTCGAGAGCCTACTGGACCGCGGGCGGCAGGCGTACGTGATCTGTCCGCTCGTCGAGAACTCGAGCGGAACGGCCAGGAGCGCGGTGGATTCGCACGCCGAGCTTTCGAGGATTTTCGCCCCCCGCAAGGTGGGGCTCCTCCACGGGCGCATGAAAGCGGAGGAAAAGAACGCCGTGATGGCGGACTTCAAGAGCCGCAAGATCGAGCTCCTCGTCTCGACCGTGGTCGTCGAGGTGGGCGTCGACGTGCCCAACGCGAGCGTCATGATCGTCGAGAACGCCGAACGGTTTGGGCTCGCACAGCTCCATCAGCTACGCGGACGCGTCGGGCGCGGAAGCGAAGAGTCCTTCTGCGTGCTATTCTCCGATTCCGCGGTTGAAATATCGATCGACCGGCTCCGCGCGTTCGAGGAGACCGAGAGCGGCTTCGATATCGCCGAAAAGGATCTCGAGTTGAGGGGGTCGGGCGATCTCGTCGGAGAACGCCAGCACGGCCTTCCGGAGCTCCGGATCGGCCACCTCGCCCACGACATCGAAATCCTCGCGCTCGCGCGCCGGGAAGCGGGGGTCCTGGTTTCGAAAGACCCGAAGCTCACGCTGCCCGTCCACGCGCCGATCCTGGCGGCGTTGAAAGAACGCTTCTCCGCCCCGAAGGAAAAGCTCGAGACTCTCGCATGAAGAGTGCCACGACCCTCCTTATCCTTCTCTTCATTTCATTCCCCGTCGATGCCGCCGAGGTGACGCTCCGGAAGGAACCGAACGGGGGCTGGAAGCTCCTCGTGGACAAAGAGCCCTATTTCATCCGCGGCATGGATTACCGAGTCACGCGAATCGGTGAAAGCCCGGACCACGGAAGCTTAAAAGACTGGGCGTTCTACGACGACAACGGAAACGGGCGGAGCGACGGCCCCTACGATGCGTGGGTGGACGAGGACGGCGACGGCCGTCGGACCGCCGGCGAATGGCCCAAGGGCGACTTCCTGCTCATGAAGGAGATGGGTGTGAACACGATCCGCTGGTACGTGAATGATTTCCCGAATCAAAAAGCGAACAAGGCGCTCCTGCGCGACCTCTTCGAGACCCACGGTATCCGCGTGGCGGTAGGGGACAAGTTTGGCGCGTACACAATCGGCTCCGGCGCCACCTGGGAAGCGGGGACGGACTACCGCAATCCCGAACAGAAGAAACGTATGCTCGAGAGCGTGCGGCGGATGGTGGAGGAGCACAAGAACGAGCCGTACACGCTGCTTTGGCTTCTCGGCAACGAGAACAACCTGCGTTTTACGAACACCAACGCCGGGCAGTTCCCGGACGACTACGCGAAATTCGTGAACGAAGCTGCCGAGCTCATTCATTCTCTCGATCCGCATCATCCGGTCGCCCTCGTAAACGGCGACGTGAAAGGGATTCATTCCTACCGTAAATTCGCTCCAGCCGTCGACATCTTCGGCGTGAACTGCTATCGTGGCGAAGGCTTCGGTTCACTGTGGAAGGAAGTGAAGAAACTTTACGGCAAGCCGGTCCTCGTGACGGAGTACGGCGGGACCATGGCTAACGGCCGGGACGAAACGAAACAGGCCATGCTCCACCGTGCCTGCTGGCTCGACATCGCGGCGAACCGTTCGAACCGGCTCTCTGGCGCGGGGAATTCGCTCGGCGGGTTCGCGTTCGAATGGATGGACGAGTGGTGGAAGGCGGGCGAGCCCTCCGATCACGCGGCGGTCGGCACAGTGGGCAAGCAGGGCGTCGGCGCGGCCGGGTGGCCGGAGGAATGGTGCGGCCTTTTCTCCCAAGGCGACGGGTCGCTGAGCCCGTTCTATCGTAAACCGCGCCGCGTCTATTATCTTTACAAGGACGAGCTCTGGAATGAAAATACTAACTGGTGAGCTACGCGGACGCACGCTCGCGTTCCAGCCGCATCCGGACCTGCGTCCCACCGCCGACAAGGTTCGTCAGGCGATCTTCAACGCACTGGCGGGAGTCGTGGAAGGCCGGGCCGTGCTGGACATCTTCGCGGGCACGGGAGCCATGGGCTTCGAGGCGCTTTCCGGCGGCGCGACGCGCGCGGTATTCGTGGAGCGCGACGCGGCGCGCGCGAAGCGGATCCAGCAAAACCTGGACGCGCTTGATCTCGACGGCCGCGCCGACGTGAAGCGCCAGGACGCGCTCGCGGCGCTCGAAGGCCTCGGCGTCTCCGGTGAAACGTTCGGGCTTTTCTTCATCGATCCGCCTTACGGCGGAGAAGACGCGCTCGCGGCGCTCGCGGCGTCGGCGCAGCTCGCCGAGCCGGGGGCGATCGCGGTCCTGGAGTGCGGCAAGCGCGAAGACGTCCCGGAGGAGGCCGCGGGGTTCCGCCTCCTCAAAGAAAAGAAGTACGGCGGCACGCGCGTGGCGTTCTACGGATACCCACAACGATAAGGAGAACGGATGTCCAAGCTGATCCTCGTGGCCGACGACGATAACGGCCAGCTTCTCATGATGGAGTCGCTCCTTACGGGCAGGGGCTACACGGTCGTGCTCGCACACGACGGGGAGCAGGCGGTGGAAAAAGCGCGCCGGGCGAAGCCAGATCTCATCATCATGGACGTGCAGATGCCGAAGATGGAAGGCGACGAGGCCGCGATGGTCCTTTTGGAAACGCCCGAGACCCGCGGCATCCCCGTGATCTTCTGCACCGGCCTGCGGACGGACGAAGAGCTCGCCGAGACGAAAGAGGAGAACGTATTCGCAAAACCCGTCCATTTCGAGACGCTTCTCGCCAAGATCAAGGAGACGCTCGGGGAGTAAACGCAAGCGGCGTTGCCACGGGGCGGCGGTTCTAGTATGATGTTTCGATGAATCACGGTTTCTTTCGTTCTTCCATCGGTAAAAAACAGGTGATGGCGGCCACCGGCCTCGCGCTCACAGGTTTCGTTCTGATACACATGCTCGGGAACCTGCAGATATTCCTGGGCCGGGACGCGCTCAATCACTACGCCCATTTCCTCCAAGAAGCGACCGAGCTTCTTTGGCTGGCGCGCATCGTCCTTTTGACCTGCTTCGTCGTCCATATCGGTCTGGCGGTCGTCCTGACCCTCGAGAACCGCGCCGCCCGTCCCGCGCGCTACCGCCACGAGGACACGGTCCAGGCATCACTCGCTTCCCGTACGATGATGATCACGGGCCTCGTGACCCTCGCGTTCGTGATCTACCATCTCATGCACTTCACATTCGCCGCGGCGCATCCGCAGTACTACTATTTGATCGACGACCACGGGCGTCACGACGTCTATTCCATGGTGGTCTTGAGCTACCGCAATTTTCCGATCGCCGCCGCGTACATGCTCGCGATGCTCGCGCTCGCATTTCATCTGAGTCACGGCGTGCAGAGCCTCTTCCAGTCGCTCGGGTTGAACCATCCCAAGTACACGCCGCTCCTCCGAAAGGCCAGCGCGGCCGTGGGCCTGTTGGTCCTCTTCGGAAACAGCGTGATCCCGGTGGCCTGCTTCATGGGCTGGCTGCCGCTTCCGGGAAACGGAGCTTAACATGGAGCTGAACGCCCGCATCCCCGACGGACCGCTGCCTGAGAAATGGGACCGGCACCGCTTCAACCTGAAGCTCGTGAATCCCGCCAACAAGCGCAAATTCGACGTCATCGTCGTGGGTTCGGGTTTAGCGGGGGCGTCCGCGGCCTCCACGCTCGCCGAACTCGGCTACAACGTGCGCTGCTTCTGTTTCCAAGACACCCCGCGCCGCGCCCATTCGATCGCCGCGCAGGGAGGCATCAATGCGGCCAAGAATTACCAAAACGACGGTGATTCCGTCGAGCGCCTTTTTTACGACACGATCAAGGGCGGTGATTTCCGCGCACGCGAGGCGAACGTCTGGCGCCTCGCGCAGGTTTCTGCCGCCATCATCGACCAATGCGTGGCGCAGGGCGTGCCGTTCGCGCGCGAGTACGGTGGAACCCTCGCCAACCGCTCCTTCGGCGGCACGCAAGTCTCGCGCACGTTCTATGCGCGCGGCCAGACCGGCCAGCAGCTCCTTCTCGGCGCCTACCAGTCGCTCGAGCGTCAGATTGCGCTCGGAAAGGTGCAGATGCACACGCGGAGCGAAATGCTCGAGCTCGTCGTCGTCGACGGTCACGCGCGCGGTATCGTGACCCGCGATCTTATCACCGGCAAGATCGAATCCTTCGCCGCGGACGCGGTGGTGCTCGGCACCGGAGGTTACGGCAACGTCTTCTATCTCTCCACGAACGCGATTCAGTCGAACACGAGCGCGATCTGGCGCGCCCACCGAAAGGGCGCGCTTCTCGCAAACCCCTGCTACACGCAGATCCACCCGACCTGCATCCCGGTTTCGGGTGAGCACCAGTCGAAGCTCACGCTCATGTCCGAATCGCTCCGCAACGACGGCCGCGTTTGGGTGCCTAAGAAGAAGGGCGACAAACGCCCGCCGCACGAGATTCCCGAGGAGGAGCGCGATTACTACCTCGAACGCAAATACCCGAGCTACGGCAACCTCGCGCCGCGCGATATCTCTTCTCGAAGCGCAAAGGAAGCCTGCGATGACGGCCGCGGGGTGGGCGAGATGGGCCGCGGCGTCTATCTCGACTTCTCCGACGCGATCACGCGCCTGGGCGCGAACGCGATCCGCGAGCGCTACGGAAATCTTTTCCAGATGTACGACCGCATCACCGGCGAAGATCCGTACAAGGCGCCGATGCGCATTTACCCCGCCGTCCACTACACGATGGGCGGTCTCTGGGTGGATTACAATTTGATGTCCACGATCCCCGGGCTCTTCGTCATCGGCGAGGCAAATTTCTCGGACCACGGAGCGAACCGTCTCGGCGCCTCCGCGCTGATGCAAGGCTTGGCGGACGGCTACTTCATCCTTCCGTACACAATCGGGGACTATTTCGCGACCGCTAAAAAAGGTAAGATAACGACCGACCGCCCGGAATTCCGCCAGGCGGAAACCGAGGTCTCAGAGCGCATGAACCGCATCCTTTCGGTGAAAGGCAAAAGCACGCCGGAGGCGATCCACCGCGAACTGGGTTCGGTCCTTTGGGAGTATTGCGGAATGGGACGCACCGAAGCCGGCCTCAAGAAAGCGCTCGCGCGCATCCCCGCGATCCGCGAGAAATTCTGGAGCGACGTCGTCGTCCAGGGAAGCGGCGCCGAAATGAATAAGTCGCTTGAGCGCGCCGGGCGCGTGGCGGACTACCTAGAGTTCGCAGAACTCCTTTGCACCGACGCGCTTCACCGCAACGAGTCGTGCGGAGGCCATTTCCGTGAGGAGTACCAGACGGAAGAGGGGGAAGCGAAGCGCGACGACGACAAGTTCTGCTACGTCGCAGCCTGGGAATGGAAGGGAACGGGACAGAAGCCGGTCCTTCACAAGGAACCTTTGAAGTTCGATTACGTGCACCTGGCACAGAGAAGCTATAAATGAAACTGACCTTGAAGGTGTGGCGTCAGAAGAACGGCGCCGATAAAGGCCGTCTCGAGACCTACGAAGCGCCGAACGTGAGCCCGGACATGTCTTTCCTCGAGATGCTGGACGTCGTGAACGAGGATCTCGCCGTTCGCGGCATCGAACCGATCGCGTTCGACCACGACTGCCGCGAGGGTATCTGCGGCATGTGCTCGCTCATGATCAACGGCGTCGCGCACGGTCCCGAGAAAGGCACGGCCACCTGCCAGCTCCACATGCGTACTTTCAAGGACGGGCAGACGATCACGATCGAGCCTTGGCGCGCGAAGGGTTTCCCCGCGCTTCGCGATCTCGTCGTCGACCGCGCGGCGTTCGACCGGATCGTCCAGGCCGGGGGGTTCGTCTCCGTGAACGCCGGCAACGCGGTGGACGCGAATTCGATCCCGGTCGGCAAGGACAGCGCCGAGGCCGCGATGGACGCGGCGGCGTGCATCGGCTGCGGCGCCTGCGTCGCGCAGTGCAAGAACGCATCGGCGATGCTCTTCGTGGCCGCGAAAGTTTCCCATCTGTCGCTTCTGCCGCAGGGTCAGCCCGAGCGAAAGCGTCGCGCGGAGCGCATGGTCGCCCAGATGGACCGGGAGGGATTCGGAAATTGCACGAACCAGTACGAATGCGAAGCGGTCTGCCCCAAAGAAATCAGCGTTTCTTTCATCGCGCGGATGAACCGCGAATACTTCGCCGCTAAGGCTTTCGGGGAACCCGAAAGCTCCGGCGACTCGGAATAGGAGGCTTCAAGTGGAATTACCGGAAACCCAGCGTACGCCGGGCATCGTCGTGTTCGTCGCCATTCTCAACTTCATCTCGGCGTCTTTTTCCGCGCTGGGAATGGTTCTCGCGCTCCTCGGGCTCGCGTTCGGCAACGCGCTCGGCCTAGCCGACGCGCTGTCCCGCCAGCTCACCGAGATCCAGACGCGTACGAACGTGGTCTACGGAATCAACTTCGTCTTCATCATAATCTTTCTGATTTCGCTCTCGTTCTTCGTGTTCTTCCTCTCGATAGGCCTTGGGCTCTTGAAAGGAAAGAAGTTCGCGTGGTTCACCCAGGTCGCAGCGAGCGTCCTCGGGCTGATCGGATTCCCGATCTGGACGGTCCTGAATGGCATCATCCTTTACTGCTTCTTCCAGCCGCGCGTCCGCGACTGGTTCAAGGTCTGACCATGCCCCTCGTCAAAGCGAAGATCCGTTTCGGACACAGCCCCGACCCCGACGACGCGTTCATGTTCTGGGCGATCGCCCACGACAAGATCGACACGGCGGGAATTACCTTCACGCACATCGTCGAGGACATCGAGAGCCTGAATCGCCGCGCGTTCAAGGCGGAGCTCGAAGCCACCGCGGTTTCGGTGTACACGCTCTTCCAGGTAGCCGACAAATACGCGGTGATGCCGTGCGGAGCTTCAGTCGGAGACAACTACGGCCCGGTGCTCGTCGCCAATAACCCGATCTACGCGAAGGAACTTTCGAATAAGCGGATCGCAATCCCGGGCCTCAACACGACCGCCTACCTCACGCTCCGGATGTTCCTCCCAGATTTTAAGGAAGTCGTCGTCCCGTTCGACAAGATTCTCGACGCGGTGAAAGCGGGCGACGTCGACGCGGGCCTTATTATCCACGAGGGCCAGCTCACTTACAAGACTTTGGGGTTCCATAAGGTCGCGGATCTCGGAGAATGGTTCTACGAAATGACGAAGCTTCCGCTGCCCCTGGGCGTGGACGTACTGCGCAAATCGCTCGGCCGCGACGTCATGCGGAAGGTGACGAAGCTTTTCCGTGTTTCCATCGAAGCCGCGCTCGAGAACCGCCAGGAAGCGCTCGAATACGCCATGAAATTTGGCCGTGGCATCCCGCCGGAAACCGCCGATGCGTTCGTCGGCATGTACGTGAACGACTACACGGTCGATATGGGCAAGAAGGTGCGCGACGGCCTCAAGCTCCTCCAGCAGGCGGCCGTCGAACACGGCATCCTGAAAGAGGCGAAGAAGGTCGAATTCGTGGAGATGTGATGCGCGCCGCGCCGAAGGCTGGGGCCACGTACGTCCAGGACACCTCCGAGTGGATCCGGAAGCCCAAAGGCATCGACGCGAATCTGAAGGACTACCACAAAGCGGTCCGCACCTTCCGCTGGAAGGATGTCGAGAAGGAATTCGACTGGTCGCGCACGAAGCGCGTGAACGTCGTCCATGAAGCCGTCGACCGTCACGCGGCCGGCCCCCGCAAAAACAAAGTCGCCCTCTACTTCTGGGATCCGTTGCCCGCGCCGGGTTTCCCCTCCGGCCGGGACGAAAAGTACACTTTCCAGGACCTGAAGGAGGAATCAAGCCGCTTCGCGGGCGTCCTCAAGGCCGCCGGGCTGAAGAAGGGGGACCGAGTCGCCGCATTCCTGCCGCGCACGCCCGAGCTCTATATTTCGATTCTCGGCACGAACCGCCTCGGCGCGATCCCCGTTCCGCTCTTCGAGGCGTTTATGGAGACGGCGCTCGAGGACCGTCTCGCAGATAGTGGAGCCACCACGATCGTGACCGCGCCCGCGCTTCTTTCCCGGATCCCTTTCTCGAGGCTTCCCGGACTCAAACGCGTCATCCTCGTCTTCGCGGACACCGCCGCCGCCGAGGACGCGCGCCGTCTCTCGGGCCGCGACGTCATCCTCTACGAGGATGCGATGAAGAAAGCCCCGCCGTTTTTCGAGCCCGCGAAGCTCACGAAGGACGACGGGCTCGTCATCCACTACACGTCGGGTTCCACCGGAAAGTCGAAGGGCGTTCTTCATCGCCAGTACGCGATGGTCGGGCATTACCAGACGTCCAAGTGGTCGCTCGATCTGCGCGAGGACGACGTCTACTGGTGCACGGCCGATCCCGGCTGGGTCACCGGCACGTCGTACGGTATTTACGGGCCGTGGACGCTTGGGATCTCGAGCGTGGTCGTGGGCGGCCGGTTTTCCGCCGAACGCTGGTACCGCGCGATCGAGAAATACCGCGTGACCGTGTGGTACAGCGCACCGACGGCGTTCCGCATGCTCATGTCCGAGGGGAAGGCGAAGACGAAGACGTTCGATTTTTCGTCGATTCGCCACGTCTGCTCCGTCGGTGAGCCGCTCAATCCCGAAGCGCTCCGCTGGATTCGCGACCTGACCGGTCAGGCGCCGCACGAGACCTGGTGGATGACCGAGACCGGCATGCATATCGTTTGCAATTTCCGATCGCTCGACTTCAAAGTTGGTTCGACCGGCCGGTCGTTTCCCGGCACGTACGCGACCGTCGTCGACGACAAGGGCAGGGAAGTGCCGGTGGGAGCGATGGGGCATCTCGTGGTCCGTAAAAGCTGGCCGTCGATGATGACGGAGATTTGGAAGAATCGTCCGAAGTTCGACGAATATTTCCGTTTGAAAGGCTGGTACCTCTCCGGAGACACCGCGTATAAGGACAAGGACGGCGTCATTTGGTTCGCCGGCCGCGAGGACGACGTGATCAAGACCGCCGGAGAGCGCGTAGGCCCGTTCGAGGTCGAAAGCGCGCTCGTTCAGCATCCGGCCGTCGCAGAGGCGGGCGTGATCGGCAAGCCGGACGAGGTCCGCGGGCAGATCATCAAGGCGTTCGTTTCGCTGCGTTCGGGCTTCATGCCCTGCGAAGAGCTGAAGAAAGAGATCGCCGATTTCGTGAAGAGGAACATGGCCGCGCACGCGGCCCCGCGCGAAATCGAGTTTTGCGAACGCGTGCCGAAGACGCGGTCCGGCAAGATCATGCGCCGGGTCCTGCGCGCTTGGGATCAAGGGGTCCCGGCCGGTGACGTCAGTACAATGGAAGACTAAGAGGAGATCGGGGATATGTTCGATAAGATGAAGGGCATGATGGACCAGATGGGGATGATGCAGAAGCTCATGAAGGACGAGAATTTCCGCGCGTTCATCGGGCACCCCAAGGTGCAGGAACTGTTCAAAGATCCGGAGTTCAAGGAAGTCGCGAAGTCTCAGGACTTCATGAAGATCATGAGCCACCCGAAATTCGCCGAGATGATGCGCGACCCCGAGGTCGCCGCGCTGATGGCTAAGCTCAACCCGCAGTCCTTCCTGAAATAAGCGTGCGTAAAACCGCGATTTTTCTAATCGTCGGCATCCTTGCCGCGGCATCGCCCGCCCGCGCCGAACGGATCGAGTGGCTCGACGAGGATAAGGACGGGAAAAATGAGATGAAGGTCACCTATTCCCAGGGCAGCACGATATCCTCGCTCGAGATCGACAAGAACGGCGACGCAAAACCCGATCGTTTCGTGCGCTTCAAAAGCGGCACGCGTCACACAGCCGAGGACGACACGAACTTCAACGGCAAGCCCGATTCTTGGTCGTATTATAATTCGAAGGGGGCTCTCGTCCTCTCCGCCAAAGACCGTAATCACGACGGCAAACCCGACGACTTCAAGAAGATGGTGATGGGCCGCCAGGTTGTGCTTTCCGAGAACGACAAAAATTTCGACGGAAGGATCGACCGCCGCAAGCTCGCGGAGTGGGGGATGATCCGCCGCTCGCCGGGGATGTCTCCGGAGCCGGGTTACAAGACGATCTGGCGCGAAGAGGACAAGGACTTCGACGGCGTCGTGGACGTCTATTACGAAAAAGGCAATCCCGAGGCCGCGAAACAAAAAATAGGGAAACCCATCGATGCCGCGCACGCGCAAAAAGACGACGAAAAGCCCGAGCCTGCCCCGGCGGCTGGCGATGGTTTATCGCAATCAGAGCGTCTCGTGAAGTCTCTCAATCAGCGTTACGGTTTCGACGAGGAGCCCAAGCTTGACTGACCGTGCACGGATCGTCGGAGCCGGAATGGGCGGTCTTATCGGCCGCTCCCTCGCAGAGCGCCTGGCCGCGTCGTACGACGTTATCCGTCTGGTGCGGCCCGCTTCGCGCGGAACCGTGCCCGGGACGCGGTCGGTTGAGTGGATCCCTCCGCTTCAGGGCACATGGGAGACCGCGATAGACGGTGCGGCCGCGGTGGTCAATCTCGCGGGAGAATCCGTGGCGGGAGGCCGCTGGACGCCGGCGCGAAAAAAAACGCTCATCGAAAGCCGTCTCGTGACGACACGTACGCTCGTGGAAGCGATCGGCCGCGCGAAAACCAAACCGCGCGTTCTCGTGAGCGCTTCGGCGGTCGGTTTTTACGGGAACCGAGGCGACGAGATCCTCACCGAAGAGTCGAAGCCTTCATCGGGTTTTCTTTCCGACCTCTGCCGCGAATGGGAGAGGCAGGCGATGAAGGCCGAAGCGTTCGGTGTCCGCGTCGTTCTCCTCCGCACGGGGGTCGTGCTCGATCCGCACGGGGGCGCGCTCGCAAAGATGCTTCCGCCTTTTCGTTTGGGACTCGGTGGTCCGCTGGGTTCCGGCCGCCAATATTTAAGCTGGATACACCGTGACGACGAAATCGACGCGATCCGATGGGCGATTGAGACGGGTTCCGCGTCGGGGCCTTATAATCTTTCCGCGCCCGAACCCGCGACGATGAAGGATTTTTCGTCGGCTCTCGGCCGCGCTCTCGGTCGTCCGGCGGTATTGCCGGCGCCCGCGTTCGCGCTCAAGCTCGTTTTCGGAGAGATGTCCGAAATCCTGCTCGGCGGCCAGAGAGCGGTCCCCGCGCGTCTTTCGAAAGAGGGCTTCCGGCACCGGTATCCGGGTCTCGAGGGCGCCCTCGCGGATTTGACGGCACGCCAAAAGGCGCTTGACAAGCCCTAGACCCTCTGTTAATTTAAGACCTTTCTTGAAAGGGAGCATTATGTCGACTTATTTTGCAAAAGCGAATCAAAAGGAACGCGTCGAGAAGAAGTGGGTCGTCGTAGACGCCCGCGACCAGATCGTCGGACGACTGGCTACCCGTCTCGCCCGCCTCCTGCAGGGAAAGACCGACCCGGGCTATACGCCTCACGTGGACACCGGTATCGGCGTCATCGTGATCAACGCCGCGCACGTGCGCGTCACGGGCAACAAGGCCAAGGACAAGATTTACAAGAACTTCTCCGGTTTTCCGAGCGGCCAGCGCGAGCGCACGTACGAGCGCGTGATGCGCGAAGATCCGACTTTCGTGCTGAAGAGCGCGGTGAAAGGCATGCTGCCGAAATCCCGCATGGGACGTAAGGCGCTGACGCATTTCCTCGTGTACGCCGGCAACGAGCATCCTCACTCGGCGCAGATGCCGAAAGTTTACGAGACCAAGGAAGGGAAGAAATGACCCAAGCAGCTCCTAAGCAGCTCAACGGCAACGCCGCCATTCTCGCGAAGGATAAGCGGCTCAAGGCCCCCAAGGAAGTCGGTCAGCGCACCGGCCGCCGCAAGGAAGCCACCGCGCGTGTACGGCTTTTTAAAGGCACCGGCATCATCCAGGTGAACAACCGGACCATCCAGCAGTACTTCGGCCGTCCGACGCTCGAGATGGTCGCGCGCCAGCCGCTCGAAGCCGTGCAGATGAACGACAAAGTCGACGTGATCGCCAATGTCCGCGGCGGCGGTCTCTCCGGTCAGGCGGGCGCGGTCCGTCACGCGATTTCGCGTGCGCTCGTCGATTACGACTCCGCCGTTAAGCCGATTCTTCGTAAGGGCGATTACCTTATGCGCGATGACCGGATGAAAGAACGTAAGAAGTACGGTCGCAAGGGCGCACGGCGCAGGTTCCAGTTCTCGAAGCGTTAAACGAAAAGCTGTAACCGTAATGATGGCCGAGCGTTACGCTCGGCCATCTTTTTTTATTTTTGACATAGAGGTAAAACCCCTCTATAATCGGCCTTTAAAAACTTGGAGGCACACGACTTACGTCGATGAAGGACCGTTCGCGCGATAAAAAGTTAAAAGTCGGAATTATCGGGGCCACCGGATACACGGGCGAAGAGCTCGTGCGAATTCTCGTGCGCCATCCCCGCATCCAAGTGACCTACGTTTCAGGTAAGGAAGATCGCGACATTCGAATCCAGGAAATCTTCCCGTATCTTCGGAATTCCATCGATCTCGAATGCAAGGCATTCTCCTTCGACGAAGCCGTCGAGAAATGCGACGCCGTTTTCCTTTCCTTGCCTCACACCGTCTCGCAGCAGTTCGCTCCCATGTTCCTGAAGGCGAAGAAGAAGGTGATCGACGTGAGCGCCGATTACCGCCTGCACGATGTCGCGGTCTACGAAAAATTCTACAAGACGCCCCACAAGGATCCCGTCAACTTGAAGCAAGCCGTGTACGGCCTTCCTGAGGTGAACAGGGAAAAGATCCGGACCGCGAAGCTCATCGCCAATCCCGGCTGTTATCCGACCGGCGCCATCCTCGGACTTCTGCCGGGCGTGCGGCTCGGTTTCTTCGACGAGCGCTCGATCATCGTCGACGCGAAGTCCGGCGTCACCGGAGCGGGACGCAAGGCCGAGAAATCTCTCAACTTCTCCGAAGTGAACGAATCCTTCAAGGCCTACAAGCTTTTCGAGCACCAGCACGTGCCGGAAATCGATCAGGAGCTCTCACGCGCGGCTCGCAAGGAAGTGGCGGTCACGTTCGTTCCGCATCTTTTACCGATCAACCGCGGAATTCTTTCGACGATGTACATCCGGCTCGCAAAAAAAGCGGACACGGCGTCGCTCGTGGCCGCGTACCGTAAATTTTATGAGGGCGAGCCGTTCGTGAAGGTTTACGTGGACGGCAAACTCCCTGAGCTCAAACACGTCGCTCATACGAACTTCTGCGACATCGGCCTCCGGGTCGACGAATCGAAGAGACTTGCGGTCGTGGTCGCGGCGATCGACAATCTTGTGAAGGGCGCCGCCGGTCAGGCCGTGCAGAACTTGAACGTCATGTCCGGATTCGACGAAACGGAAGGCCTCCTATGAAGACGATCCACGGGGGCGTCACAGCGCCGCTCGGCTTCCGCGCCAACGGACTCTACTGCGGCATCAAGAAGTCCAAGCGCAAGGATCTCGCGCTCATTTATTCGGAAAGGCCGTGCGTCGCAACCGGCGCTTTCACGACGAACCGCGTTCAGGCGTCGTGCGTCGTGATCAATAAGGAACACCTCCGCGACTACAACGCTCAAGCCATCATCGCCAATTCCGGAAACGCCAACTGCATGACCGGCGAACAGGGCTTCGAGAACACGCGGACGATGGCATCGACCGCCGCACGCCTCCTTCGCCTCCGGAAAAGGGACGTGCTCGTCGCCTCGACCGGCGTCATCGGCAAACCGCTCCCGATCCGTAAGATCGTTCGCTCCATGCCGGAGCTCGTGGGCGGCCTTTCGCGGAAGGGCAGCGAGCATGCCGCCGCCGGTATCCTGACAACCGACCGCATGAACAAAGAGATCGCCGTCGAATTCCTCGTCGGCAAGCGCCGCGTGCGCGTCGGCGCCATCGCCAAGGGCGCCGGCATGATCGCGCCCCGCATGGAGACGGCCCACGCTCCGAAGCACGCGACGATGCTCTGCTTCGTGACGACGGACGCGGCCGTGACTCCCGCCGCCCTCCGGGACGCGATGGACCGGGCGATCGAAAAATCTTTCAACGCCATCTCGATTGATGGGGACATGTCCACGAACGACATGGTCGTCGTCCTCGCCAACGGCATGGCCCAGAACCGGAAGATCGTCGAAAAAACGCCTGAGTTCAGACTGCTGTGCCGCGCGCTCGAAACGGTTTTTCTCTGGCTCGCCAAGCAGATGATCCGCGACGCAGAAGGCGCGACCAAGCTCGCTGAAATCACCGTCCGCGGCGCGCAGTCCCGCGACGACGCCCGGAAGGCCGCGCAGGCCGTCGCCGGCTCGAACCTCGTGAAATGCGCGCTTTTCGGCGGCGACCCCAACTGGGGCCGCATCGCCGCGGCCGTGGGGTATTCCGGGGCGCACGTGGATCCCTGGAAAATGCAGATCCGTCTCGGCCGTGAGATCGTCGTCAGGAACGGCGGCCCGCTACCCGGCAACGCGCAGGCTCTCGCCCGCGCCTTTTCGCAGAAGAACGTCAAAATCACCGTGGACCTGGGTCTGGGTTCGTACGCGTCGACCGCATATACCTGCGACCTGTCCACCAACTACGTGCGCATCAACTCCGCGTACCGGACCTGACCATTAGCAAAGAAGGCATGAGGTCAATGATGGAAGAAATGATCCGCAAGGCGGACGTGCTCATCGAAGCGCTTCCGTACATCCAGGCTTTTTACGACAAGACCGTCGTCATCAAATACGGCGGCGCGGTCCTGACCGACATCGAGATTCGCCGCAACGTGCTCGAGGACATCGTCTTCATGAGCTACGTCGGCATGCGCCCGATCCTTGTCCACGGCGGCGGCCCCTACATTTCCCAGAGGATCGAATCGATGGGCAAGGAAGTGCGTTTCGTGCGCGGCTATCGCGTCACGGACGAGGAGACTATGGAAGTCGTCGAGGAAGAGCTTCAGAAGGTGAACCGCGACATCGTGCGAGAGATCATCTCGCTCGGCGGCAGCGCGATCTCGCTCTCTGGTAAGGAAGACCATCTCGTCGAGGTCAAAAAGCACGCGGAGATCGACGGCGAGGACATCGGCTACGTCGGCGAAGTCACGAAAGTGAACGGCGACATCATCCAGCGCATGATCACGAGCGACATCATTCCCGTCATCTCTCCCGTAGGCGTCGGCAAGGACGGCTTCGCGTACAACGTGAACGCGGACAACGTCTCGGCCGAAATCGCGCGTTCCTTGGGCGCCCTCAAACTCGTTCTCCTCACCAACGTCCGCGGGATCCTCAAGGACATCACGAAGCCCGATTCGATCATTCCGCACATCAGCCTCGCGGAAGTGGAGGAACTCATCAGCAATAAGACCATCGCCGGCGGCATGATCCCGAAGGTCAGAGCCTGCACGCGCGCGCTCGAAAAGGGCGTGAAAAAGACCCACATCATCGACGGACGCATCCCGCACGGGATTCTTCTGGAAATCTTCACGGACAAGGGCGTCGGCACCGAAATCGTGAAGCGCTGACATGGACCCCCGCAAAACCATCCGCCTATATTACGATTACGTCGTCCCTTCGTACACGAAGACGCCCCTCGTCCTCGAGCGCGGGCAGGGCACGCGCGTGTGGGACTCGGCGGGCGAAGAATACCTCGACTTCTTTCCGGGGTGGGCCGTTTCGGGTCTCGGGCATTGCCACCGCCGCGTCGTCGAGGCCGTGAAACGACAGTGTGAACGGCTCATGCACGTCTCGAACAACTATTATCACGACCTCCAAGGCCTTTTGGCCGAAGAGGTGATCCGCCACGCGTTCCCTGGCAAGGTGTTCTTCTGTAATTCCGGCGCGGAGGCCAACGAAGCCGCGTTCAAGCTCGCGCGCAAAGTCGGGAACCCCGCGAAGAACGAGATCATTACCATGGAAAAATCGTTCCACGGGCGTACGCTCGCAGCGATCTCGGCGACGGGTCAGCCGAAGTTTCGCGAAGGTTTCGAGCCGAGCATGCCCGGCTTCGTCTCGGTGCCATTCAACGATTTTGCGGCGCTCGAGAAAGCCGTGACCGCGAAGACCGCCGCGATCATGCTCGAACCCATCCAGGGTGAAGGCGGGGTGCGGCCCGCCGACGCGAATTACCTCACGCAGGTCAAGCGCCTTTGTCAGGACAAGAAGATCCTCCTTATTTTCGACGAAGTGCAGACCGGTATGGGTCGCACGGGCCGTATGTTCTGCTTCAAAAATTACGGGATCGAGCCCGATATCATGACGCTCGCCAAGTCGTTCGGCGGCGGTTTTCCGGTCGGCGCGATGGTCGCCAAGAAGGAGATTGCCGACGTCCTTCAGCCCGGAACGCACGCGACGACGTTCGGCGGAAGCCCGCTTGCCTGCGCGGCCGCGCTGGCCACGTTCGAAGCGATCGAGAAGGAGAAGCTCCTTCAGAACGCCGTTGTGACCGGATCTCATCTTTTCAAGAAATTGACGGAACTCAAGCGGCGGCATTCGGCCGTGCGAGAGGTCCGCGGCATGGCGCTCATGGCGGGCGTGGAACTCGCCTTCGAAGGAAAGAGCGTCTACGAGGAGTGTCTCAAGCGGAAGCTCCTCATCAACTGCACGCAGGGGAACGTCCTGCGTCTCATGCCTCCGCTCGTCGTCAAAGAAAAAGAAATAGATCGCGCGGTACAGATTCTCGACGAGGTTCTGTCCGCACACAGCCAGGGACAATCGACAAAGGAAGGGAGCAAGGCAGCATGAAGAAGACGGGCACGAAGACGATACCCGCCGCCAAGCGGTCCATCAAGAAGCCGGCCGCGCTGTTCGCGGCGAAAGATTTCCTTAGTTTGAGGGAGGTCGGCGCGGCGGAACTCGACGCCATCTTCAAACTGGCCGAGAAAATGAAAAAGGCCCCGGAAGCTTTCCACGGAAAGCTGAAAGGGAAGTCGTTGGCGCTCCTTTTCCAGAAGCCCTCGACGCGAACACGCGTGTCGTTCCAGGTCGGCATGGCCGAGCTGGGCGGCGCATCGGTTTACATGGACCCACAGGAGATGCCGCTCGGTGAACGCGAGTCGATCAAGGACATTTCACGCGTTCTTTCCCGGTACTGCGACGCCATCGTCGCCCGCACGTACCATCACTCGGACGTCGAGGAGCTGGCGCGCCACGCGGAAGTGCCCGTGATCAACGGACTCTCGGACATGTACCACCCGTGCCAGACGCTCGCCGATCTCTTCACGATCCGCGAACGCTTCAAATCGCTGTCCGGGATGAACGTCGCCTACATCGGCGACGGAAACAATGTCCTGAACTCGCTCCTCTACGGAGTCGCGAAGGTCGGCGCACACTTGTCGATCGCAACCCCTCGCGGCTATGAGCCGTCCGAGGAGGTCCTGCGCGACATCAAGCTGATCGCCAAGGAATCGGGCTCGAAGATCATCCTCTCGAACAATCCGTTTACCGCCATCAAGAACGCGCATGCGATCTACACCGACGTGTGGGTGAGCATGGGCCAGGAAAAGCAGCGCGAACAGCGCCTGCGCGATTTCCAGCCGTTCCAGGTGAGCGGGGCCATCGCGAGCAAGGCGCCGAAGGACGCGGTGTTCATGCATTGCCTGCCCGCGCATCGTGGCGAGGAGATCACCGACGAGGTGATGGAAAGCCCGCGCTCGGTCGTGTTCGACCAGGCCGAGAACCGTCTGCACACGCAGAAGGCGCTCGTGCATCTGCTCCTGACGCGCAAACAGCCCAAAAACTAACTCCAACCGAAGACAGGGAGCTTAAAGAGATGAAGAAGGTCGTTCTCGCCTATTCCGGAGGTCTCGACACGTCCGTTGCGATCAAATGGCTCAAGGACCGCGGTTACGCCGTCGTGGCGTACATGGCCGACGTCGGACAGGAAAAGACGACGACCGCCGCGATCGCGCGCGCGAAGAAGGCCGGCGCGGAGAAGGTGGTCGTGAAGGACTTGAAGAAGAAGTTCGTCACCGACTACGTCTGGCCGGCGTTGAAGGCGGGCGCGGTCTACGAAGGCCGCTACACGCTCGCGACGGCACTCTCGCGTCCGTGCATCGCCGCCGAGCAGGTCGCGGTCGCGCACGCCGAGAAGGCGACCGCGGTCGGCCACGGCTGCACCGGCAAAGGAAACGACCAGGTCCGGTTCGAAGTGACCATCCAGGCGCTCGATTCGAAACTCGAAATCCTCGCGCCCGTGCGCGAGTGGGAGTTCAAGTCGCGCGACGAAGAAATCGACTACGCGATCGCTAACAAGATCCCGATCGACATCACCAAGAAGAGCTCTTATTCCATCGACAAAAACGTCTGGGGCGTGTCGGTCGAGTCCGGCGTACTCGAGGATCCGAACGTCGAACCGCCGCAGGATTCGTTCCAGTGGACGAAGGGCGCCGAGAAGCGGAATCCCAAGGACCGCGTCGTCGAGATCGAATTTAAGAACGGCGTGCCGGTCGGAATAGACGGCAAGCGCATGGATCCGCTCGCGCTCATCGCCGAGCTTAACGACGCCGGTTCGCTCTACGGTATCGGCCGCATGGACATGATCGAGAACCGCCTCGTCGGCATCAAGTCGCGCGAGACCTACGAAGCGCCGGCGGCGACCATCCTCATGGCCGCACACGCGGATCTGGAAAGCCTCGTCCTCGATCGTGAGCTTTTGCACTACAAGCAGGGGATCTCGCAGAAGTACGCGGACCTCGTGTACTACGGCCTGTGGTTCACGCCGCTTCGCGAAGCGCTCGACGCCTTCATCGACAAGACGCAGGAGAAGGTGAGCGGCAAGGTGCGCGTGCGTCTCCGCAAATTCAACGCGCACGTGGTCGGCCGCACGTCGCCGAACTCGCGCTACAACGAGAACCTCGCGACTTACACCGCGAAGGACACGTTCGACCATCGCCTGGCCAAGGGCTTTATCGACCTCTGGGCGCTTCCTTACAGGAGCGGCAAGTAACGGATGAAGAAGCTCTGGGGCGGCCGCTTCAAGAAGGGCAACGACCCGCGTTTCGAGCGGTTCAGCGCTTCCCTTAAGTGGGACGTGCGGCTCCTGTCGTACGATCTTGCCGTCGACCGCGCCCATGTGAGGGCGCTGAAGCGCGCGGGCGTGCTGACGGGTGTCGAGGAGAAAAAGCTTCTCGCCGCCGTTGCGGGCTTGGAGCGCGACGCGGCGTCAGGGAAATACCGTCCCGACCCGCGGCAGGAAGACGTCCACTCCGCGGTGCAGGTCGAACTTTCCCGCCGCGCCGGCGCGCTCGCGGACAAGATCCATACCGGGCGTTCGCGCAACGACCTTGTCGCGCAGAGTTCCCGGCTGTACGCGAAGGACCGACTCTCGAAAATAGCGTGGCTGGTTTCGCGCTGGCAGGCGGCCGTCGTTGACCGCGCCGAAGAGTACAAGGATATGCTCGTGCCGGGGATGACGCATCTCCAGAACGCGCAGATCCTCTCGCAGGGCCATGTGTTCCTCTCGTACGCCGAGATGCTCGAGCGTTCGAAGGTCCAGCTTCTCTCGGCCGCGGCAACCGCCGACGTCTGCGTGCTCGGAAGCGGCGCGCTCGCGGGGACCACCTTCGATTTGGACCAGGCACTCATGGCAAAGGATCTCGGCCTCGCACGTGTCACGTCCAACAGCTACGACGTCTCAGGCGACCGCGACTTCGTTCTCGAGGCGCTCGCGGCGCTGGCTCAGCTGGGCGTCCACGTTTCCCGGATCTCGGAGGATCTCATGATTGCGCAAACGCGCGGCTTCGGCCTCGCCGACGTCGACCAGGCGTTCTGCACGGGTAGCTCCATGATGCCCCAGAAGAAGAACGCGGATTTTGTCGAGCTTTCGCGCGGCGCCGCCGGCCGGTTCGCCGGAAATCTTGCAGGTTTCCTCGCGACGCTGAAGGGCCTGCCGACGTCCTACAACCGCGATCTTCAGTGGGACAAAAGCTTCCTTTTTGACTCCGTCGAGACCGCGGAGGAGATCGTCGTCATATACGCCGATGTTTTCAAGACGCTCCGGATGGACCGCGAGCGTGCGAAAGCCGCTTTGCGCGACGAAACCCTCTACGCCACCGATCTTGCGGACCATCTCGTCCGTGCAGGCGTCCCGTTCAAGGCCGCGCACGAACAGGTGGGGCGTATCGTTAGTTTCGCCGAGGAAAACGGCAAAGCCATCTCGAAGATCGGACTGGATATCCTGAAATCGTTCGCGCCGGCGCTCGACGCCGAGGTGTACGGCCTCTTCAACCCCGAGCGCTCCGTCCGCTCGAAGCGCACGCGCGGCAGCGCCCATCCCGACCGGGTGGCCGAGGAGATTCGCGCCTGGAAAAGGAGACTGCGTTAAATGCACCGTTTCGGTTATAAGGGTTCCGAACTGTACTGCGAGGACGTCCGCGTTTCTTCGATCGCGAAGGAAGTTGGGACGCCTTTCTACCTTTACAGCATCGGGACGTTCCTCGACCATTACTTGAAATTGAAGGAAGCGTTCGCCGCCGTCGAGCCGACGATCTGTTTTTCCATGAAGGCGAATTCGAACCTAACGGTCCTCGCGGCGCTCGTCGCGAAGGGCTGCGGTCTAGACGTCGTGTCGGGCGGGGAGCTTTTCCGCGCCAAAAAAGTGGGCGTCGATCCGAAGAAGATCGTCTTCGCGTCCGTCGGCAAGACGCGCGAGGAGATCTCCGAGGCGGTCCGCGCCGGCATCCTCATGTTCAACGTCGAGACGCCGCAGGAACTGGACGTTATCGACGCGGTCGCCCGCGCGCAGAATAAAAAGCAGAAGGTCGCGATCCGCTTGAACCCGGACGTCGCCCCGGATACGCATCATTACATCTCGACCGGCGTGAAGCAGTCGAAGTTCGGCATCGACATGGGTAGCGCCCGCGCGATTTTCGCGGCGAAAAAGAAATGGCCCTCGCTCGTTTTCGCCGGTGTCCACGTGCACATCGGTTCGCAGATCACGGAAGCTGCACCTTTCGTGAAGGCCGTCCAGAAGGCCCTCGGTTTTATCGACACGGTCCGCGCGGAGGGAGCGCCCGTCGAGTACCTCAATATCGGCGGAGGCCTGGGGATCGTCTACAAGGCCGAAAAACCCCAGACCGCGAAAGACTACGCGAAAGCCATTCTGCCCCTCCTTAAAAACCACGACGCCGGCCGCAGCCTCAAGATCGTCCTCGAGCCGGGCCGCTTCGTGTCGGGAAACAGCGGTATTTTCGTGACGCGCGTGATCTATGAGAAAAACACGCCGGCCAAATCTTTTTTGATCGTGGACGGCGGCATGAACGACCTGATCCGCCCGTCGCTTTACGGCGCGTACCACGAAGTCCTCCCTGTCGTGAAGAAGAGGGGGAAGACGATCCCCGTCGCCGACATCGTCGGGCCGGTCTGCGAAAGCGGAGATTTTCTCGCCAAGGAGCGCAAGCTGACGGGCGTGGGAGTCGATGACCTACTCGCCGTGATGTCGGCCGGCGCCTACGGGTACGTGATGTCGTCCAATTACAATTCCCGGCCGCGCGTCCCCGAGATCGTCGTGAAGGGAAAGAGGTTCTTCGTGGCCAAGGCGCGCGAGACCCGCGACGACCTCGTGCGCGGCGAGCGGATCGTGAAAGAAGCGGTTTCTTGAGCGTTCATTCTTTCGTCAAAATGACGGGCGCGGGCAACGATTTCGTGGTGATCGACAACCGCCGGAAGGCACTTTCGAACCCGAAGAAAACGGCCGTCGCCCTCTGCGACCGCAAGTTCGGGGTAGGCGCGGACGGATTGCTTCTGGCCGAGCCTTCCAAAAAAGCGCAGCTTAAAATGCGCATTCTGAACGCCGACGGCAGCGAGGCGGAGATGTGCGGCAACGGCGTGCGCTGTTTCGCGAAATTCGCGCAGGACGCGGGGATATTGAAAGGGCGGCGTCAGACCATCGAAACCCTCGCGGGGCTAATCGAGGCTGAGATCACGGGCGACGTCGTGAAAGTCCGCCTTTCGGATCCGTCCAGGCTTAAGCTCGACTTCCGCATTTCCTTCGACGGCAAGAGTCAGCGTATGCATTTCGTGGACACGGGCGTGCCGCACGCCGTTCAGATCGTCGAAGCGCTCGACAAGGTCGACGTCGAGCGCTTGGGGCGTGTCGTGCGGCGCCACGAACGTTTCGCTCCGAAGGGCGCGAACGCGAATTTCGTGAAGACGCTCGGGCCGGGCCGTATCCAGGTCCGTACTTATGAGCGGGGTGTCGAAGGAGAAACGCTCGCGTGCGGCACGGGGTCGGCCGCTTCCGCGCTCGTCACCGCGGCGCTGAAAGACTGGAAGTCGCCGGTGGAAGTGAACACCCGCGGCGGGGAGACTCTCAAGATACATTTCTCGCGCGACGGGCACAGGTTTTACGACGTTTATCTCGAGGGCAGGGTCATCCGTACTTTCGAAGGAAAGGCATTCCTATGACATTTCAAGGCTCCATCACGGCGCTCGTGACTCCGTTCAAAAAGGGCAAGCTCGACGAGAGGGCGCTCGCGCGCCTGGTTCGTCGTCAGATCGACGCCGGCACCGACGGGCTCGTTCCGTGCGGTACCACGGGCGAATCTCCGACGCTTTCTTACAAGGAACACGAACGCGTAATCGAAGTGGTTGTCGACGCCGCGAACGGGGAAGTACCGGTCATCGCCGGCACGGGATCGAACTCCACCGACGAGGCGATCGAGATGACGCGCTTCGCGAAGAAAGCGGGCGCGGACGGCGCGCTCATGGTCACGCCGTATTACAATAAGCCCACGCAGGAAGGCATCTTCCGCCATTACGAGGCGGTCGCGAAGCGGGTCGACATCCCGATCGTGCTCTACAACATTCCCGGCCGCTCCGTCGTCACCGTGTCGGCGGAAACCGTCGCCCGGCTCGCGAAGATCCCGACCATCGTCGCCGTCAAAGAGGCGACCGGCAGCATGGACATGACGTCGCACATCCTTTCGCTCTGCGACATCACCGTGCTCTCGGGCGACGACTCGCTCACGCTACCGCTCATGGCGATAGGCGCCAAGGGCGTGATCTCGGTCGCGTCGAACGTGGTTCCGGCGGAAGTGGCCGCGATGACCGACGCGTTCGCGACCGGCCATGTGAACGAGGCCCGCGCTCTCCACAATAAGCTCTTCTCTCTGTGCCGGGCCCTTTTCGTGGAAACCAATCCGATTCCCGTCAAGCGCGCGATGAAGCTTCTTGGGCTCTGCGACGACGAACTGCGTCTGCCGCTCTGGCCGATCTCCGCCGCGAACGAGAAGGCGCTTATCCAGGCCATGAAAGATTTCGGTCTCAAGGTGAAGGCTTGAGCGCTCCCGTCCGCATCGGAATGAACGGCGCGCTAGGCCGTATGGGCCAGCGGATCCTCACACTCGCACACCAGTCGAGCGGCGAGTTCGCGATCGGCGGCGCGTATGAGGTGCAGGGTCATCCCGCGCTCGGCCAGGACGCGGGCACGGCGCTCGGCCTGGGAAAGACCCTCGGCGTGAAGGTGACAAACCTGCTCCAGACGGATCTTTCGAACGTGGATGCGATCATTGATTTCTCCGGTTCCGACGGCACGCAGTATAGCGTGAACGCCGCGGTGCACCACAAAAAGCCGCTCGTGATCGGCAGCACCGGTCTCGATCTCGAGCTCGCCAAGAAGATCCATGCGGCCGCCGAGAAGACGCCGATCGTTCTTTCATCGAACATGTCGATCGGCGTGAACGTTCTTCTCGAAATCGTCGCCCTCGCCGCCGTGAAGCTCGGGAAGGATTTTGACATCGAGATCACGGAGGCGCACCACCGGCACAAGAAGGACGCGCCCAGCGGCACCGCGCTCATGCTCGCAGATTCCATCGCCCGCGCCAAGAAGTGGGATCTCAAGAAGGTCATGAAATTCCGCGAAGCGGGGAAAGTCGACGAAGAGCGCTCCCACGAAGAGATCGGCATGCAGGTGATCCGGGCCGGGGAGATCGTCGGCGATCACACGGCGCTCTTCGGCGGGCCCGCCGAGACCATCGAGATCACTCACCGCGCGCACTCGCGCGACGCGTTCGCCCGGGGCGCGCTTACGGCCGCCGCTTTCCTCGCCCGGCAGGGGAAGCCGGGCCGCGTATACACGATGCGGGACGTGCTCGGATTATGAACCCATTTTTTCTGGAACCCTCGAACCGCCTCAAGGCGCTTCCGCCGTATCTCTTTTTCGAGATCGACCGCGCCAAGCGTCGCGCCACCGAAAAGGGCGTGAAAGTCATCGATTTCGGCGTCGGTGATCCCGACCTTGCCACGCCACGATTCGTGATCAACGCGATGCTGAAGGCGGTGAAGGACCCGAAGAATCATCATTATCCGCTCGACCGCGGCAGCGCGACGTTCCGCCAAGCCGCTTCCGCGTGGTACAAGAAGCGCTTCGGCCCGACGTTCAATCCGGACACGGAGATCCTTCCGCTCATCGGCTCGAAGGAAGGTATCGCGCATCTACCGCTCGCTTTCTTGAACCCGGGCGACGTGACGCTCGTGCCCGATCCATGCTATCCGCCGTACAAGAGCGGGACGCTCTTCGCGGGCGGAGAAGCCCATCTCATGCCGCTGCGGGAAGAACGCGGTTTTCTGCCGGATTACGAGGCGGTGCCGGCTTCGGTTCTCGCGCGCGCGAAAATCATCTTCGTGAATTATCCGAACAACCCGACCGGCGCGGTCGCCCCGCGCGCTTTCTACGAAAAGCTCGTGAAGTGGGCCGCCCACCACAAGATACTCGTTGTCTCGGATCTTGCGTACAGCGAAGTGTATTTTGGTAAGGAGCGTCCGGTTAGTATTTTCGAAGTTCCTGGCGCCAAAGAAGTGGCCATCGAATACCACTCGCTTTCCAAGACCTGCAACATGACGGGCTGGCGCATCGGCTTCGCGGTGGGCCGCGAAGAGGCGATCGCCGCGCTCCTTAAAGTAAAATCCAATATCGACTCCGGCGTCTTCATTGCGATTCAGATGACCGCGGTCGAGGCACTCAAGAACGGCTTCGGCTTCACGAAGAAGACGAACATTATGTACCGGCGTCGCCGCGACCTCCTCGTTGCCGGCCTCCGCGAACTCGGTTTTCCGGTGAAACCCAACGACGCGACGTTCTACGTGTTCACGCGCATGCCCGGCGGGCGAACGGATTCGACGGAATTCTGCAAATACCTGCTCGAACAGGCGGGGATCGTCGCGACGCCCGGCGTCGGCTTCGGCGCCCCCGGCGAGGGTTTCGTCCGCTTCACTCTCACGGTGGGCGAGCCGGACATCCGCGAGGCGATCACGCGCATGAAAAAAATCCTCTAGTGGCTCTCGTTTATCTGGGTGTTGGTTCGAACGTCGGCGACCGCGAGGGCAACGTAAAGAAAGCGATCGCGCTCCTGAAAGAACTCGACGAAACCAAGGTCAAGGCCGTTTCGACGCTCGTCGAGACCGAGCCCGAAGGAGGCCCGCCCCAAGGGTCGTACCTGAACGGGGCCCTCCTCGTCGATACCGAGCTTCCCCCCAACGACCTTCTCGCCCGCTTAAAGGGGATCGAGCGCCGTCTCGGCCGCCCGAAGACCGAAGAACCGAACCAGCCGCGCACGATCGATCTCGACATTCTTTTTTACGACGACGTGGTGATCGTCGAGGGG
>Ga0163151_10001140_pt1 | contig 45555 bp, 52 predicted proteins | sample OliLakLV19MP5IB2_FD_145596 | JGI IMG/M metagenome (GOLD analysis project Ga0163151, IMG submission 145596) | Freshwater microbial mat bacterial communities from Lake Vanda, McMurdo Dry Valleys, Antarctica - Oligotrophic Lake LV.19.MP5.IB-2 | ecosystem: Environmental > Aquatic > Freshwater >...
CCGCGTGGGGTGCTGCCGCCATGCCGCGGGTACCGCGTATCGAGTTGATCATGCGCCGATTCTACGCCAGCGCCGACAGGTCGCTACCAGCCGATCACCTTGGGCAACCACAACGCAATCTGCGGGAAAAAAAACACCAGCGTCACCCCCAGCATCTGCATCGCAACGAAAGGCAGCACCCCGATGTACATGTGCCGGGTGGTGATTTCCGGCGGCGCCACCCCGCGCAGGAAAAACAACGCCCAGCCGAAAGGCGGCGTCAGGAATGAGGTCTGCAGCGTGACGCAGATCAGCATGCCCAGCCACACCAGGTCCACGCCCTGCTGCATGAACACCGGCAGGAACAACGGTACGGCGATATAACTGATCTCTACCCATTCGATGAAGAAGCCGAGTACAAAAATCAGCAGGATCAGGAACCAGATGTCGGCATTCACGCCGCCCGGCAGGAATTCGAACAAGGCGTAGATCAGGTCCTCGCCGTGCAACCCGCGGAACGACAGCGCGAACACCTGTGCGCAGATCAGGATGAACATCACCATGGCCGTGATGCGGGTGGTGGCCTGGACGGTTTCCCGCAGCACCTTGTACGACATGCGTCCGGCAAACGTGGTAACCAGAATGGACCCCAGCGCGCCCATCGAAGCCGCTTCGGTCGGCGCGGCGACGCCGCCGATGATTGACCCGAGCACCGAGAACACCAGCAGGACCGGTGGCACGACCACCTTGAAAAAACGCAGCCACAACTCCGCGCGCGGCATGGCATCGCGCTCGGCTTTCGGCACCGCAGGAACCAGGGTGGGTCGGACCATGCCCAGAATCACGATATAAGTGCAGTAGAGCGCGGCGAGCAGCAGGCCAGGCATCACGGCGGCAGCAAACAGCGTGCCGACGGAAAGCTGCAGGATGTCGGAGAGCAGGATCAGGATCAGGCTGGGCGGCAGTATCTGGCCCAGCGTGCCTGAGGCGCAGATCGCCCCGCAGGCGAGGCCCGGATCATAGCCGCGCCGCAGCAGCGTCGGCAGTGTCAGCAAGCCCAGCGTAATCACCGTGGCACCGACGATGCCAGTGGTGGCCCCCATCAGCACCCCCACCCCGATGATGCCGAGCGCCATGCCGCCCTTCAATCCGCCCGCAAGATAGCCCACCACGTCGAGCAGATCGTCGGCGAGCCGCGACTTCTCCAGCATCACGCCCATGAACACGAACAGGGGAATGGCGAGCCAGAGATAATTGCTCACGACACCGAAGATACGCGCCGGCAGCAGGTTAAAGAGGCCCGTGCCAAAACCGAGAAAGCCAAACACAAAACCGGTGGTGGCGAGTGTCAGTGCAACCGGCACACCGATCATCAGCAACGCAAAAAACGCCACCAGCATGAGGATGGCGAGCATCTCCGTGCCGCTCATGATCGGAGGGCTTTCAGCTTTTCAAGGATGCCGAGTACGACAGCGACACTTTGCAAAACAAGAAGTAAAAATCCCAATGGAATCAAAGACTTAAGTATCCACCTGTGAGTCAGGCCGCCGGGGTCAGAGGACCGCTCATCAATGACATAGGCTTGCTGCACGTACTTGAGCGAGAGCCAGATGAGCGCCGCTGAAATCGCGATGCACAGCAGCGCCGAGAGCAATTCCACCAGCAGTTTTTTGCGTGCACTGAAGTGGGTATAGAGCACGTCAACGCGCACATGCTCGCCATGCAGCAGCGCGTAACTCATGCCGAATAGGATCAGCGGCGACAGCAAATGCCACTCCAGTTCCTGCGCCCACACCGAACCGTAGCTGAACAGATAGCGCAGCAGCACATTGGTCGCCATCAGCACGATGATGACGAGCGCGAGCCACGAGGTGGCCCTGCCCGTCAGATCAATAAAGCGTTCAATGCCGACGCGCACGCCGCACGCAGGCCCCGCGGGATCAGCCACGGATCTTGCTGTGATAGACGGCTTCGCTGTAGCCTGCCCATGCGTCGTACTTGGCCTTGTACGCCATGTACGAATCGTGCACCTTCTTCACCAATGGATCCTTGGCCACGGCCTCCTCCAGCACCTTCTTGGTGGTATCGCGCAGCGCTTTCACCACCGCATCCGGCAGCGGTCGCGCGATGACTTTCTGGTTTTTGACAAGGTCTTCCATGGCTTCCGCATTGGTGCGCTGACACCACGCTTCGCTAATAACATTGCACGCTGCCGCCGCGTTTTCGACCACCGCCTGCAGATCCTTGGGCAATTTCTCCCACGCCGCCTTGTTGATCAGCAATTCCGACACCGTTGCGGTCTCATGCCAGCCGGTGGTGTAGTAGTACTTCGCGGCTTTCTGCAGGCCGAGGCGGCGATCCTGGTACGGACCGACGAATTCAGCTGCATCAATCACACCGCGCTCCAGCGCCGGGAAAATCTCGCCACCCGGCAGCAATTTCACATCCACACCCAGCGCGGCATAGACTTTGCCGGCCAAACCAGGAATGCGCATTTTCAGACCCTTGAAATCGGCAACCGACTTGATTTCCTTCTTGAACCAGCCGGTCATCTGCACGCCGGTGTTGCCGCAGGGCATCGCCACCATGCCAAAGGGCGCATACACCTCGTTCCAGAGTTGCTGCCCGCCGCCGTCATACAGCCAGCCGTTAATGCCCTGGAAATTCAGCCCGAACGGCACCGCGGTGAAATACTGCGCGGCGAACGTCTTGCCGGTCCAGAAATAACTGTTGGCGTGATTCATTTCCACAGTGCCTGAGCGCACCGCGTCGAATCCCTCCAGCGCCGGAATCAGTTCGCCCGCACCGAACACCTGAATCTTCAGCCGGCCACCCGACATCGCGTCAATGCGTTTGGCAAGATCAGTCGCACTGCCCGGGCCGTCCATGTAAAACGGCGCGCCTTTGGGATAGGCGCTGGTCATTTTCCAGTTGAAAGTCTGCTGAGCACTGGCAATCATCGGAAAACCGGCGATGGCAGTACCGGTTGCGGCAATAGCGCCGCCCTTGAGGAATTTTCTGCGGTCATTAAGCATGCGAGTTCTCCCTTTCTGAGTTGGAAACAGGAACGCTGGATACGTTACTCCCAAATGACAAATGGATGCAACGACCCGGCACAATACTGTCTGAATGGGGCGCACGATGCGCTGCAACAAAAGCGCGGGATGTGCGGCAGTAATGCCCGTTCAATCCCGTGCAATTAAAGCAGCGTGTAACGCCCGCGATTAATAGGTTTTGTACTGCAGATACTTCCCGCTCATCACGATCTGCACACGGTCGCCTTTCGGGTCAGCTTCGCGTTGAAGATCCATCTTGAAATCGATAGCGCTCATGATGCCGTCACCGAATTCCTCGTGGATCAGTTCCTTGAAAGTCGTCCCGTAGACGCTGACCAGTTCATAGAAACGGTAGATCAAGGGATCAGTCGGCACCGCTGTCGGCAATGAACCCTTGTACGGCACTTCCTGTAGCAGCAGCACAGCATACGGCGACAAGCCTAGCAGTTTGCCTGCAGCCTCGGCCTGGGGTTTGGTCATCTGCATCTGGCCCAGCAATGCAGCAGTCGTCCACTCCTTGCTCGCACCAACGGTTTTGGCAATCTTGGTCCACGACAGCCTCTTCTTGATCTTGGCTTCCATGACCAGCTCGGTGACGTCGGTGCGCTTCATCGGTCGGGTCATGCTGGCCGCAGCCAGCAGTGCTTCTGGGGCATCATTCTTTTTCATGGCATTCTCCTTTTGGTAAATTTCAGACTGTTAACGAGCAGGCTGTTGATGAATATTCATGCTGGGCTTTGACCGGACTTTTATTTGACGACCGCTACCAGCGGCTTTCCAGCGGACAACGACTTCGGCGCTTCCGCGATTACATCCGCCCGATCAAGTCCCGGCGTCACCAGCGGCGGATGCCGCGGATCATAATCCGGCGAATCGCTGGCAAATGCCTTCGAGCGATCGACCAGGAAATCAATCAGGTGGTTGCGGATGCGGTAATAATGCGGGTGTTTGTGCAGATCATGGCGGGTACGGCTGCGCGGCATGCTGTTGACGACAATCTCGGCAATCTTGGCATGCGGACCATTGGTCATCAGCACGATTTTGTCGGCGAGCAAAATCGCTTCATCGACGTCATGGGTGATCATGAACACGGTCTGCCGGGTTTCTGCGCAGATGCGCAGCACTTCCTCCTGCAGCACGCCGCGGGTCAACGCGTCGAGCGCCGAAAACGGCTCGTCCATCAGCAGCATCTTGGGCTGGATCGACAATGCACGGGCAATGCCGACGCGCTGCTTCATGCCACCCGACAATTCCGCCGGGCGCTTCTTCTCCGAACCCGTCAGGCTGACCAGATCGATATATTGCTGGCAATGCGCGCGGATTTTCTCCCCGCCCCATTCAGGCCAGCGCGACTTCACGGCAAAGGCAATGTTGCCCATCACCGTCAGCCACGGCATCAGCGCATGACTCTGGAAAATCACCGCGCGATCCAGACTGGGCCCGCTGACTTCACGACCAGCGACAAAAACGTAACCGGATGATGTTTGATCAAGTCCGGACAGCACATTGAGGATGGTGGTTTTGCCGCAGCCGGAATGACCGATCAGGCAGACAAACTCGCCGGGCTCGATCGAAAAATACAGGTCTTCGAACACCGTGGTCGCCGTGCCGTCGCGACCGGTGAACTTTTTGCTGATACCCTCGATGCGGATCAGGGGTTCGCTCATGATTTTATGCCTTTCATGATCTGACTCCCTTATTCCGGAAACGTGACCAGCTTGGTCAGCTTCGCCATCATCAGATCGAGCAGCATGCCCACCAGGCCGATCGCCAGAATCGCCGTCAGGATATTGGTGATCGACAGGTTGTTCCATTCGTTCCAGACGAAATAGCCAATGCCGGTGCCGCCGACCAGCATTTCGGCGGCGACGATCACCAGCCAGGCAATGCTGATCGAAATGCGCATGCCGGTCATGATGGTCGGAGCGGCTGCCGGAAGGATCACGCGGAAGGCGGTGCGCATCGATCCGACTTCCAGGGTGCGCGCGACGTTCAGCCATTCGCGGCGCACGCTGGCGACACCGAACGCGGTGTTGATCAGCATCGGCCATACCGAGCAGATGAAAATCACGAAAATCGCCGAAACCGCGCTGTCCTTCAGTGTGAACAACGCCAGCGGCATCCACGCCAGCGGCGAGATCGGCTTCAACACCTGGATGAAAGGATCCAGCGCCCGGTACACCGTGGGTGACATACCGATCAGAAAGCCCAGCGGCACCGCGACCAGCGCCGCAAGCAGGTAGCCCACGAGCACGCGGCCGATTGAATAACCGAGTTGGATGCCGATGCCCTTGTCGTTGGGTCCGCGGTCGTAGAACGGCTCGTTAAGGTGCTGCCAGATTTTTTTGCCGAAATCAGCCGGTGTCGGGAACGTCGACTTCTGCCCAGTAGCCGCCGCCGCACCGACCAGTGCGGCATATTCAGAATCCACTGTCTGCGCCGCAGTTTTGGGCAGGGTCAGCGCATGCCACACACCAACCACCGTCAGCAAAATGATCAGCGACAGCAGCGGCGCGCGCCAAGTCATCAATCGGTTCATTTCAGCGGCCTCACACCTCAGGTACGCTTGATCGCAAAACTGGCGATGTAAGCGTCAGGCTTGGCCGGATCAAACTCCTTGCCCATGACAGTGAATTTCTTGCTGGTGGTGGTCGGCGGTTTCATGCCGACTTCCTTCATCAGCTTCATCGCATCGGTGGCGAGATACACCTCGCGTGCCACCTTGGCGTAATCGACATCACCCTTCAGCTGTCCCCAGCGTTTCATCTGGGTCATGATCCAGATGGCGAAGGAATGCCAGGGGAACGGATCGAAGTCGATGCGGTTCGGGTCTTTCTTGATGTTACCCAGGCCGTCGGCATAGGTACCGGTCAGCACCTGTTCGACCACGGTCACCGGCTGGTTCAGGTAGTTCGCCGGGGCGATGGCTTCCGCAATCTGCTTGCGATTCTCCTGTTTTGACGCAAACGCCGTTGCCTCCATGATCGCCTTCAGCAGTGCGCGATAGGTATTCGGCATCTTGGTGACGAACTCCCTGCTCGCTGCAAAAGCGCAACAGGGATGTCCCGCCCAGATGTCCTTGGTCAGCGTATGGATGTAACCGACGCCGTCGTAGACCGCGCGCTGGTTGACCGGATCCGGCGCGAGGAAACCGTCGATGTTGTCGGCGCGCAGATTGGCCACCATCTCCGGCGGCGGCACCGAGCGGATCTGCACATCGCGATCCGGATCCAGCCCATGCTCAGCGAGGAAATAACGCAGCAGGTAGTTGTGCATCGAATAGTCGAAGGGCACCGCGAACTTGAAGCCCTTCCACGATTTCGGATCCTTCCTGTCCTTGTGTTTGATCGCCAGTGTGATCGCCTGGCCATTGATATTCTCGACCGCGGGCATGGTGTACGGGATCGGGCTTGAGCCGACACCGAGCGTGATGGCAATCGGCATCGGTGACAGCATGTGCGCGGCGTCGTATTCCTTGTTCAGTGTTTTGTCCCGAACCACCGCCCATCCGGCAGTTTTGACCACATCAACGTTCAGGCCCTGCCGTGCATAAAAACCCATCGGCTGCGACATGATGATCGGCGTCGCGCAGGTAATCGGAATAAATCCGACTTTGAGCGAGGTTTTCTCCAGGTTGCCGGACTGCGCAAAAGCCTCCTTTGCCATGCCCAGTGGGAAGAATGTGGAGATCGCCGCCATCGCCGTGCTGGCGCCGACCGCATTCAGAAAACGCCGCCGCATTGCATCTTCGGGAAACAGCGCGCGCATTACCGCCGCCTCAACGACGCGGTTGCCCAGCAACTCGCTGTCGGAAGTCTGACCGGCCAGATCGGCCTGATGTTCGGCCTCGTCCTGGTGATGGCCGCAGGAACAACCGCGGGTCAGTGCGGTGCCGGCGTCGAACGGATCCTTGAATGCGGACATGGGGCTCTCCTTGAAGAATTGTTTTTCAATGGCAATCCATTGCAGCAAGCGTGCCAAGCCATGGACCCTGGCCCGCGCAATCCACAACAAACTGTTTTTTAAAGAGAAAGTGGGCGGAGTTCAGCCCGCAGCGCAAACCCGACCGCAACATCAAGGTGCGTCACAAACACGAGACGCCCCACAACGGTGCGAATCCGCACCGGATGCGGGCGTATTGCACAGCAACGGCACAAACGCCAAATGCGCCCACGTTAAAATAGAGCCATGCCCTTACCGCTACCGACCCGAACCGGCGCCGTGCTGTGCGCACTGGCCCTCACCAACTGCGCGACCAACCCCGTCACCGGCAATCCCAACTTCGTGACCATGTCCGAGGCGCAGGAAGTCAGCACCGGGCGCAATGAAGACAAAAAAGTACGCGAGCAGTACGGCACGTATGACCATCCTGCCCTGCAGCGTTACGTCAGCGACATCGGCCAGCGCCTGGCCAAGGCCAGCCACCGCGCCGGGCTGCAATACCAGTTTCTCGTGGTCGACTCGCCGCAGGTCAACGCCTTTGCGCTGCCCGGCGGTTATATCTACATCACCCGCGGCATCCTCGCCTACCTGAACTCCGAGGCCGAACTGGCCGCCGTGCTCGGCCACGAAATCGGCCACGTCACTGCGCGCCATTCGGTGCAGCAGTTGTCCGCTGCCACCGCCGCCAACGTCGGCGCCTCGGTGCTGCAGATTTTTGTGCCGCAGATCCGCAACAGCGCCGGCGATGCCCTGATCAATACGCTGGGCGGCGCGCTGCTGTCGGGTTACGGGCGCGAACACGAACTTGAAGCCGACCGCCTCGGCGCCGAATACCTGGCGCGCACCGGTTACGACCCGCAGGCGATGATCAAGGTCGTCGGCGTGCTGAAAAACCAGGAGCTGTTCGACGCCGAAGTGGCAAAAGCCGAGGGCCGCGAGGCGCGCGCCTACCACGGCCTGTTTGCGTCGCACCCCGACAACGACACGCGGCTGCAGGAAGTCGTGCGCGAAGCCGCAAAATTCAAAAGCACGGAAAACCGCATCAATCGCGAGGAGTTCATGCGTGGCATGGAAGGCATGGTGTTCGCCGACAGCCCGGCACAGGGCGTCGTGCGCAACAACAGCCTCTACCATCCCGACCTCGGCCTCACGCTGAATTTCCCCGCCGGCTGGCGGGTGCAGAACAACGCGCGGAATGTGGTGGCCACGAGTCCGGGACGCAATGCGCTGATTGACCTGCGCAGTGCCGGTCGTGCCGAAGGCTCGCCGGCAGATGTGCTGCGCAAAATGCTCAAACTCGGCGCCGGCAGCAGCGTGACGCCGCAGCCCCTCGGCAACCTGCAGGCCGCGATCACCGAAACCACCCTGTCGGGCAAACCGACACGCATCGCCGTCGTGTTCCTCGGCACCAATGCCTACGCCATCGGCATGCAGGCCAACGATGCCGCGGCCCTGCGCGAACACAAGGCGGCGATGGAAGCCGCGATGAACAGCTTCCACGCCATCACCGCGCAGGAGCGGGCGCTGGCAAAACCGCTGCGGTTGCGGGTGATCACCGCGCAGGCCGGGCAGACCTTCGCCACGCTCGCGCGCAGCTCCCCGCTCGGCCGTTTTGCCGAAAACCACCTGCGCGTGATCAACGGACTGTATCCGTCCGGCGAACCCGTTGCCGGGCAGTCGCTGAAAATCGTCGAATAGACGCTGCACCGGACACCTTGCCGGCGCGCGCGGATGCGATAATCGGCGGCTATAACAATAACGAGTGCTGAACGTGACCCTTGCGCTGCGCCCGCTGCTGATCGCCGTCCTCTGCCTCGCCTGGCTGCTGCCGGGGCTGATCGCGCACGATCCGTGGAAACCCGACGAGGCCTATACCTTCGGCGCCGTCTACGAAATCCTGCAGGGCGGCGGCTGGATCGTGCCGCAGATCGCCGGCGAGCCTTTCCTCGACAAACCACCGCTGTTCTACCTCAGCGCCGCAGCCAGCGCGTGGCTGCTGTCGCCCATCCTTCCGCTGCATGACGGCGCGCGGCTGGTCGCGGGCCTGTGGATCGGCCTCGCGCTGCTGTTCAGCGCGCTCGCCTCGCGCGAACTCCACGGCGAGCGCCGCGGTCTGATCGCGGTACTGCTGCTGCTCGGCTCACTCGGCCTGGTGGTACGCGGTCATCAACTGATCGTCGATGTCGCGGCCCTTGCCGGTTTTGCGGTGGCCTACTACGGCGCGGCGCTGGCGCTGCGGCGAACGGTTTCCGGCGGTTTCTGGCTTGGCACCGCCTGTGGCCTGGTGTTCATGACCCAGGGCGTGCCCGAAGCGATGATGCTCGTGGTGATCGCCCTGCTGCTGCCGCTGCTCAGCACGCACTGGCGCACAACGCAGTACGCAGCGGCGCTGGGTGTCGCGCTCGCCGCCGCGCTGCCGTGGCTGGTGATCTGGCCGGCGCTGCTCTACCGGCACGATCCGGCGCTGCTCAACGCCTGGTTCACCGCCGAAAACCTGACGCGTTTTTTCGGCACCCGCGACATTTTTGCCGGCCTCGGTTATTACCTGCGCACCCTCCCCTGGTACGCTTTCCCGGTGTGGCCGCTGGCACTTTGGGCCCTGTGGCGCGCGCGGCGCATGGGACAGCTCAGCGCGCCGGGCGTGATCCTGCCGGCGCTGGGCTTCATCGTTACGCTGCTGATGCTGGGCAGCGCCGCCGAACAGCGCGAACTCTATGCGCTGCCGATGCTGGTACCGCTGGCGCTGCTCGCCGTGCCCGGCATCACCCCGTTGCGGCCCGGTCCGGCCAGCGGCTGGTACTGGTTCAGCGTCATGGCCTTCACGTTTTTCATTTTTACCGGCTGGTTTTACTGGGGCGCGCTGGAACTGGGCGTGCCGGGCAAACTGCACAACCATCTGCACACCATCCGTCCCGGCTATAACTTCGGCTTCCGCTGGCTGCCGTTTGTGCTCGGACTCGCCTACAGCGCCGCCTGGTTTGTGCTGCTCGCCCGACTGCAGCGCAATGCCGAACGGCCGCTGATCATCTGGGTTGGCGGCATCACCGCGGCATGGGCGCTGCTGGCGACGCTGTTCATCGGCTGGGTGGACACCAGCAAAAGCTACCGTTCGGTCATTGCCGACATGCAACGCGCTATGCCGCCGCAGTATGGCTGTGTCGCCAGCCGCGAACTCGGCGAGACCCAGCGCGCGATGCTGCATTATTTTGCCGGCATCCGCACCCAGCCCCTTGAAACCAGAACCCGGGGGGCGCGCTGCGAGCTGCTGCTGACACAAGGCGCGCCGCTGGATGAACTGGTGATACCGCAGGAGTGGAAAAAAATCTGGGAAGGTCACCGCCCCGGCGACAAGGATGAACGCCTGCGCCTGTATCACAGGACAACCCGAAAATAACCACCGGGCGCGTTGGTTCTGATATCTGCGCTGACGGCTGCACCCTGAGCTCAGCCCCGAATATAATGGTTCCTGATGAGGGCACCATGAGCGATACCCTGCAACGTTTCCTGTTTGAGCATGCGCCGATCCGCGGCGAAATCGTGCAACTCGCCGCCACCTGGCAGGCCGTCACCGAACGCCACGACTACCCTGCGCCCTTGCGCAAAATTCTCGGTGAACTGATGGCCGCCGGCGCGCTGCTCGCGGCCACGCTCAAGTTCGACGGCACGCTGATCCTGCAACTGCACGGCAACGGCCCGGTAAAGCTGATTGTTGTCGAATGCGCCGCCGGCCACGCGATGCGCGCCACCGCCAAATGGGACGGTGATATACCTGCAAACGATCAAACTGCGGGCGGATTACGCGCGCTGCTCGGCAACGGACGTTTTGCGATCAACCTGGTGCCGGATTCCGGCCAGCAGGGTTACCAGGGCATCGTCGATCTCGACGCCGACAGCATCGCCGCTGCCTTCGAGCATTACATGGCGACCTCGGAACAGATTGAAACCCGGTTGTGGCTGGCCTGCGATGACACGCACGCTGCCGGCCTGCTGATCCAGAAACTGCCGGAACGCGAAACCAGCGATGCCGATGCCTGGCCGCGCGCCGGCCAGCTCGCCGCCACCGTGAAGGCTGAGGAACTGCTGAAGCTGGCACCGCAAGTCCTGCTGCGCCGCCTGTTTCACGAAGAAGATCTGCGCGTGTTTGAACCGCAGCCGGTGTACTTCCGCTGCTCCTGCTCGTCCGAGCGCGTCACCGGCATGCTGCGCATGCTGGGGGCCGACGAAGTGCGCAGCGTGATCGCCGAACGCGGCGAAGTCGAGGTGCATTGCGAATTCTGCAACCGGCGTTATGTCTTCGACGCCGTCGACAGCGAACAGATTTTTGCCGCCGCAGTATCCACGCCGCCCGAGCCGACCCGGCACTGAACGGGGAAGCGCTGACGCACCCTCGTCTCGACACTGCCACAGGTGCGGCGTAAACTTTGATTTCCCTTGGTTGCCCGCTCGTTTACACCCCGGTTGCACGGCAATTATTAGTTTAAAAACAATTAGTTACGGAGAATTTCATGGCTGAAGCGCGTGAAGTCGTTATTGTGAGCGGTGTGCGCACTGCGATTGGTGACTACGGCGGCGCATTAAAGGACATCGCGCCCACTGAACTCGCCGGGCAGATCGTCAAGGAGGCCGTAAGCCGCGCGAAGATCGATCCCAAACAAGTCGGGCAACTGGTGTTCGGCAACGTGATTCACGGCGAAGCCAAAGACATGTACTTCTCGCGCGTCGCCTGCATCAGGGGCGGACTGCCGCAGGACACCACGGCATTGACCGTCAACCGCCTCTGCGGCAGCGGCCTGCAGGCCATCGTCTCTGCAGCCCAGGGCATCATGCTCGGTGACTGCGACGCCGCAGTGGGCGGCGGCGCCGAATCAATGAGCCGCGGCGGTTATCTGATGCCCAGCCTGCGCTGGGGTCAACGCATGAGCGACGGCAATGCCATCGACATGATGGTTGGTGCGCTGACCGACCCCTTCGACACCGTGCACATGGGCATCACCGCAGAGAACATCGCCGCGCAATGGAAAATCGGCCGCGAACAGCAGGATGAATTCGCCGTCGAAAGCCATCGCCGCGCGATCAACGCCATCGACAAGGGTTATTTCAAGGACCAGATCCTGCCGATTGAACTGAAAACCCGCAAAGGCAGCACGCTGTTCGACAAGGACGAACACCCGCGCGCCGACATCACACTGGAAGGTCTCGCCAAACTGCGTGCGGTATTCAAAAAAGAAGGCGGTTCGGTCACCGCCGGCAATGCCTCGGGCATCAACGACGGCGCCGCCGCCGTGGTGCTGATGGAAAAGGAAGCCGCGAAAAAAGCCGGTCTCAAACCGCTGGCGCGCCTGGTGTCGTACGGCATCGCCGGCGTCGATCCGAAAATCATGGGCATCGGTCCGGTGCCTGCAGTACAGAACGCGCTGAAGCGCGCCGGTCTCAAGGTCGAGGACATGGACGTCGTCGAATCGAATGAAGCGTTTGCGGTACAGGCACTTGCCGTGTCCTGCGATCTGAAATTCGACCCGAAGAAGACCAATCCCAACGGCGGCGCAGTCGGCCTCGGCCACCCCATCGGCGCCACCGGCGCGCTGCTCACCGTCAAGGCGCTGTACGAACTGCAGCGCACCGGCGGCAAATACGCGCTGGTGACCATGTGCATTGGCGGCGGCCAGGGCATCGCGGCAATATTTGAACGCATGTAAGTAGATCCGGTGCAACATAACAACGCATAACAACGCCGCGCGAATGCGCGGTGTTTTTTTGCCATAGTGCGCGTCTGGACAAATTGCAGCACGGTGGCCATCATAAGCATCCTGAATCGGCAACCTTATCCAGGAATTGCCAAAAAACATAACCGAAGGAGGAACCATCCGATGCGCATGTTCAAACTGCTGGCTGCATTAACACTGCCGGCGCTGCTGTGCTCGCCCGTGGCGCAAGCCGCCGAGGGCAAATATCCTGAAAAACCGATCCGGCTGATCATCGGCAGTGCCGCCGGATCGGGCCCGGACATCATCTCGCGCCTGCTGGCCGAGCGGCTGTACGGCACCTGGAAGCAGCGCGTGGTCGTCGATGCGCGTCCCGGCGCGGCAGGGGCCATCAGTGCCGACCTCACGCTCGCAGCAGCGCCCGACGGCTACACCTGGATGATGCTGACCTCGCAGTTGTTCGTCGCATCGCAGGTGCTGGCCGACATCAAATTCGACCTCGCCAGGGATTTCCAGTCCGTGGCCCTGATCGGCGTAACGCCCTTTGTGCTGCTCGCCAACAACCAATTGCCGGCCAAATCGCTTAAGGAACTGATCGAACTCGCCAAGAAATCCCCGGGCATGCTGCGCTATGGCTCAGCCGGCACCGGCGCATCCGAGCACCTGTCGGGCGTGCTGCTGAACCATATGACCGGCACCAACATGCTGCATGTGCCGTACAAGGGTGTCGCGCAGGCCATCACCGATGTACTCGCCAACGAAGTGCAGATCACCTACGCCGTGCTGCCCGCCGCGCTGCCGCACATCCAGACCGGAAGACTGCGCCCGCTCGGCGTGACGACGGCGAAACGCGCCACATTGATCCCGGATGTGCCGGCAATCGGTGAAGTCGTGCCGGGTTATGCCATGAATGCCTGGTACAGCATCGTTGCACCGATGAAGGCACCTGCGCCGATCATGGCCGCAGTGAGCAAGGAAATCGTCAGCGCGGTGCGCGAACCGGCATTCGGCGAGAAACTCAAAGGGCTCGGCATCGAAGTCGTCGGCGGTGATCGCGCCACACTCGATGCGTGGCGGCGCGACGAACACAAGCGTATTGTCGATCTGGTGAAAATCTCCGGCGCCAGGGAAAAGAAATAAAAGTCGCCCACCTGAAAAAAACCGCGCGCCACGCGGCGTTTTTTGTCATCTTCGCAAGCGCGCACCAGAACATACGCTGATGAACCCCCTGCTGCTGACCGTAGTCCTGACGCTAATTCCCATTGCCGTTGGCGCCCAGTCCCGCGACCTCATGTATGCCGAATCCGGCGAACTACCGGTGATCCTCACCGCGCCGCACGGCGGAGCGCAGGATGTTCCGGGCTGTGAGGTGCGCAGCCCTGTGGGCAAAAGTTTTGTCAATCGACCCGACCAGAGCACCGACGTGCTGGCCCTGGACATCGCGGCCGAACTGAAACGCCTGACCGGCAAGGCGCCGTACCTGGTGATGGCGCGCTTTCACCGCAAATACATTGATGCCAATCGCCCCGCCGACGAGGCCTATGCTGGCCCCGGCTGCGCCGCAGACTACGCCGCCTACCATGCCGCGATCCGTCGTTACATTAATGAAGTGCGTGCGAAATATCCGCAGGCCATGCTGTTCGACATCCACGGGCAGACCGCATATCCGGATGCGATCCTGCGCGGTACTCACCACGGCACTGCAGTGGCAAAACTGCTGGCGCGCGCCGGCGCACCGGCGGTGACCGGCCCCGACAGTGTATTCGGCCGCTTTGCCGCAATGGGCTACAGTATCGTTCCGGCGATCAACACGTTCCCCACCGACAAGGTCGAAGCGCCGGGCTACACCGGCGGCCATACCGTTGCCCTCTACGGCAGCCACCGCCCCGATGGCATCGATGTAATGCAACTCGAATTCGGCCGCGACCTGCGATTGGGTGCGGCGCTGGGAAAAACCGCCAAAGACACGGCGCAGGCCATCGCCGCATTTCACGAACGCTTCCTCAAATGAGGGCTGCACGAGAGCGCAGTCTTGCCGGCGGCGCCTGCGTCGCCACGATCCTTTTTTCGGGATTTAAACGTCCGCATGATAGACTGCCGCAACAACAGAGCAAGTCCATAAACGTCTGACAAAGGAGGATCGAGATGCACAAGCTGAAATTGCTGGCAGCGTTGATCATTTCACCGCTGCTGGCCCAACCCGCGGCACAGGCAGCAACGGCAACATACCCGGATAAACCCATTCGAATCATTATCGGCAGCGCAGCAGGTTCCGGCCCTGACATCATTTCCCGCGTGCTGGCTGAACGTCTGCACGAAGTGTGGGGCCAGCGCCTGGTGGTGGATGCGCGTCCCGGTGCGGCCGGTGTGGTCAGCGCAGAAACGGCGCTGCTCGCCAATCGGGACGGCTACACCTGGATGGTGCTGACCTCGCAACTGTTTGTCGCGACCGCAGTATTCAAGGACCTCAAATTCGACCTGGCCAAGGATTTCCAATCCATCAGCCTGCTTGGCACCGTGCCGTTCGTACAGGTCGTCAACCCGAAACTGCCGGCGAAGTCCGTACCGGAACTCATTGCATTGGCCAAGAAAAGCCCGGGCAAGTTGCGCTTCGGCTCGGCCGGCACTGGCGCCTCTGAGCATCTGAGCGGAGTCCTGTTTACGCAACTCACCGGCACCAGCATGCTGCATGTTCCCTACAAAGGCATCGCACAGGCCATTACCGACGTAATAGCAGATGAAGTGCAACTCACCTACGCCGTATTTCCTGCAGCGAAACCCCACATTGAAAACAATCGCCTGCGTGCACTGGGTGTGACCACCCCAAAACGTGCACCACTGCTGCCTGACGTTCCGGCGATTGCGGAGACTGTGCCAGGTTATGCCATGTACGGCTGGTACAGCCTGGTCGCCCCGACCGGTACGCCGGATGCACTGCTCAACAAGATCAGCGCCGAGGTTGTCAAGGCGGTTAAAGAGCCGGCGTTTGGCGAAAAACTGAAAGTGCTCGGCATTGAAGCCGATGGCGGCGACCGCAAGGCACTCGACGCCTGGCGCGCCAGCGAAACCAAACGCACCGGCGATCTGGTCAAGGTCTCGGGCGCAAGCGCAAAATAATTGTCGCCCGCACCAAGCTGCGATCAAAAATGCCGCGCATTGCGCGGCATTTTTTGTGTGTGATAGCGCAACTCGACCCTAACCCGCACGCCCAAGATACTTATGAAAAAATATTCACGACAGCCTGGATTCCGTATTCAGTTAACCCGATGGGAGAAAACATGAAAAGTCGATTCACCAGATTTGCGTTTGGCCTGTGTCTCGCAATGTTCGCATCGGCAGCAAGCGCTGCCCCGTGCATGATCGTCACGTTAACCGGCACTCAGGGCGGTCCATCGGTTTATAACGGACTGGCCGGTCCCGGAACGCTGGTGCGTTATGGTGATGACAGCAATAACTGCAATGCCGTGCGGCTGCAGTTCGACGCGGGACGCGGCACCACCATGCGCCTCTCGCAGGTGGGTGTGACGGCGGGGCAGCTCAATGCGATATTTTTCACCCATATGCATTCTGATCATGCCGATGGTTTTCCGGACATCATGCAATTGCGCTGGCACTTCGGCCCCAAGGGACCCAAACTTGATGTCGTCTGCAGCGCGGACAAGGCTGCGCCCCAAGGATACGCCGTCAGCTGCGTAAAGTTCGCGACACACTCGGCCGACGCCTATCTGCAGTCTGGCGAAATCGCCCAACGGCATACTGAAAACAAGGAGCGTCCCGCGGGCGGTCCTGGCACAGTGACCAATATCATCACATTTGACCCCACAACCGAACCGCAGGTCGTCTGGACCTCCGGTGACGTGAAAGTCAGCGCAATCCAGTCTACGCACATCCCGGGCCATGCCTCCTACCGGGTGGACACCCCCGCCGGCAGCGTAGTGATCGGCGGCGATGCCGGCAACGATGTGCCCGCGCCACCCCGCGCCTCATCGACCTCAGAACAGGTTGAAAAACTGGCCAGTGGCGCGGACATCATCGTGCATTCGACGATGCACACCGTCATGGCACCAGACAAGGGCAGTGGCATGCCCGCGCCGATCTATTATCGCCAGAGCACATCGACCGATCTCGGCGCCATGGCTAAACGGACGGGCGCAAAGCATCTCATGCTGACCCACCTGATCCCCCCGCTCGGAGCAAGCAATCAGGGTCTGTGGAAAGTGCCCGGCGGAGCACTCACCGAAGCGGCTTACCGCGCTTCGGTGCAGGAAGGCGGATTTGCCGGAAACATCATTGTCGGCACCGATCTGGTCAGTGTGCGCCTGCCGGCAAAGTAACCGCGCCCTGCATCGTACCTGTAACTGATCGCGGCGCGACACCGTACCGTGATCGCAAGCCACACGCCGCGCACTGCGCGGCGTTTTTTACCGCTACCACACGCTCAACCTCCAGCATTAAATGTCCGAGGCGCCATGCCCAGCGCGCGGCGGAACATCGTCGAAAATGCGCCGGGACTTTCGTAACCCAGATCCACTGCCACCGTGGTCACCGGCGCGCCTTCAGCCAGACGGCGGATGGATTCGAGCAATCGTGCCTGCTGCTTCCAGCGTGCGAAGGTGATGCCGGTTTCGCGCAGGAAACGGCGGTAGAGGGTGCGCGTGCTGGTATTGAGTTCGCCGGCATCAAAATCGCAGGGCCGCCGTGTCGAGAGGTCGGCAAGGATGCGTTCGCAGAGCTGCGTCAGATCCGCACTTTCCGGCAACGGCAGGTCAAGCGCGCAAAGCGGCAGGCGGCGGATTTCCGCCATCAGCAGACGCATCAGCAGGCCGTCGTCGCCGTGCTCGTCATAAGTCGCAGGCAACCCTGTCGCGCGCACCACCAGTTCGCGCAGCAGCGGTGTGACGTCGAGCACCGCGCACGACGCCGGCATGCCACTGCCTGCGACATCGTTCAGATACAGGCTGTGCATGTCGACCACGCCGTGCATCTGGATTTCGTGCACCGTCTGCGCCGGCACCCACAACGCGCGGGAGGGCGGCACGATCCAGGCATGGCGCGCGGTGCGCACCCGCATCGTGCCTGCGACCGCGAACACAAACTGCGCGCGGCCATGCCAGTGCGGCGTGATGTGGTGCCCCCGCGGATAGGTGGTATGGCGGATCACCACGGCACGCGACAGGTCGCCCCGCACGGGGCTTTCCGGCGCAGCGGCAAAATCGCCGCCGGTGCGCAGACGGGCAACGGCGCGGCGGCGGACCGGCATCGGGGATTTTGCTGGTTTGGCGGATTTGCCCGGCGTGTCCATTTTGCGAATGTTTATGGCAAATATTCGAAAGACAGACGATTGTAACTCAAGCACACTGCTGGCCATGACGACCACCACCTTGCCTGCCGCCCCTGCCGGGGGCTTCTCCACCATCGTGCGCCTGCTGCTCAACGTCGGCCACGCCATCGACCACATGTTCCTGCTGATTTTCGCCACCGCCGTGGCCACGATCGCCGTCGAATTCGGCTATGCAAACTGGACCGACCTGATGCCGTACAGCGTCGGCGCCTTCGCGCTGTTCGGCATCGGCGCGCTGCCCGCGGGACGCCTCGGTGACCTGTGGGGCCGGCGCAACATGATGATCATTTTTTTCATCGGCATGGGCGTATCGGCCATGCTGGTGGCACTGACGCAGAATGCCTGGCAACTCGCTGCTGCGCTGGCGCTCTTGGGCGCTTTCGCCGCGATCTACCATCCGGTGGGCATCCCGATGCTGGTGCAGAACGTGCCGAACCCCGGCGCGGTGATCGGTTTGAACGGCCTCGCCGGCAACCTCGGCATCGCCGTCGCAGCCCTGCTTACCGGCTTCCTCGTCAAATGGATCGGCTGGCGCGCGGCGTTTGTGATTCCCGGCCTGCTCGCCATCGCCTGCGGCGTGATTTTTGCGCTGACCTGCCCGAAAGAAACCGAGTCCCCGTCCAAACGCAAAGGTGGCAAGGCCAAGGTAGCGCTGTCTCCGGCCATGCTGATGCGCGCCTTCGCGGTGATGACCTCCGCTGCAGCAGTCAGCACCATCCTGTTCAATTTCACCACCAACGGCAATTCGCAACTGCTGGCCGAGGGCTTCAAGGGCATCATCGAAGACCCCGCGGTGATCGGCACGCTGCTCGCGGTGATTTACACCATCGCCTCGTTTGCGCAGATCGTCGTCGGCCGCCTGATCGACAAGGTGGCGTTCAAGCCGCTGCAGGTTTGGATATCGATCATCCAGATCCCGCTGCTGATCTGGGCCGCGCACAGTCAGGACTGGGGCCTGTTCATTGCGCTGCTCGCGGTGATGGTGTTCGTCTTTGGCGCGATCCCGTTCACCGACGCGATGATCGTGCGTTACGTCGATGACCGGCTGCGTTCGCGCGTCGCCGGCATGCGGCTGACGGTGGCCTTCGGCTTCAGTTCGCTTGCGGTGTGGGTACTCGGGCCGCTGGTCAAAGCCATCGGCTTTTCCAATGCACTGTGGATCATGGCCGGCATCGCCGCGATCAAGGCCGCCATCGTGATGCTGCTGCCGGATGAACCGGCGACCGAGCCCGTCAAAACGTAACGCAGCACAACCCTGATCCTTTCAGGCGATCCATTGTTCCGCGCTCTGATTTTATAAATTATCCAATAAAATCAATTGGTTATTGGCATGAATTGGATCGACATCACGCTGCTCGTCAGCGCCGCGTTTTTCACCTCGGCACTCACTTCCGTCGCCGGCGCCGGCGGTGGCACGATCCTGATCGCACTGATGCTGCTATTCATGCCGCCCGCCGCAGCCATCCCCGCGCACGGTGTGGTGCAGCTTGCCTCCAACACCTGGCGCGTGTGGCTGTTCCGCAAACACATGGTGTGGCCGCTGATCATTCGTTTCAGTGTGCTGATGCCGTTCGGTGTTGCGCTCGGCTTGTGGCTGTTCCAGGAAATGCCCAAGGAACTGGTGCAGGTGCTGATCGGATTTTTTGTGTTGCTGACCCTGTTTCTGCGCCAGCTCAAACGTTTCGCACCGAAAGAATTTCCGCTGTGGGCCTTCGTTCCGCTGGGTTTTGTCACCGGGGCGCTGAACATGATCGTCGGCGTCATCGCGCCGGTGCTCGGCGTGCTGATCATCCGCAAGGACCTGAACAAGGAAAACGTCGTCGGCACGCTGGGCTTCTTCGGCTTCATCGGCAACCTGCTGAAAATCGCCGCCTTCACCATGATCGGCTTCAGCTTCGCCGAATACGGCCTGCTGCTGACGCTGATGACCGTCGCCGTGCTCGTCGGCACTTCAGTCGGCAAAAAGGTGCTGTCGGGCTTCGACGAAAAAACCTTTCTGCTGGTGTTCAACGTCATGCTGATTTCACTGGCGCTGAAACTGATCGTGTTCGACGGCCTGCGTGCACTGATTGGTTATTGATCGGGATGCAGAAAAAACGCCCCCGGCGATGAGGGCGTTCGGCACTGCTGGCTGCGGCGGCAGTGGCTGTTACGGATTACGCACCAGCGTGCCACCTTCCACTCTGACCTTGTCACCCACCTTGTAACCGGGATCGGTTTCGTACGACACGGTCTGGCTGCCACCATTGTCCAAGCGTGTAATCACTTCGTAGTGCTTGGTGGTTTTCATGCGGTTTTCAATTTCCTTGCCGGCGTAGGCCCCGCCTGCAGCGCCTGCCACCGTGGCGACTGTCTTGCCGGTGCCGCCGCCGACCTGATGACCGAGCAGCGCGCCGGCCAGGCCGCCGGCAATCATCCCGAGATAGTTGCCCTCACCCTTGACTTCAATCACGTTGACAGCTTCGACCACACCGCAATTGGCGCATTGCCTGGCCGAACGCCGGTTACCCGGTGCGGCATTCGAGGAGGCCAGCAGCGACTTGCCGAGCACAGCGCTGGAACGAACGTCCCCCACACGCAGATTGGCAGTGACCTTGCTGTCCGCTGCAATGCGGTCCGTGGACTTGATGGTATAGATCCCCTCGTACACGCCGTCCCGCGTCTCATCCAGGAACGTCCTGCCCTTCACGCCGGCAATCTTGACGCTGGCTTTCGCCCGCGGTGTGCCATACAGCGTAAAGCCCAGGTCATAACCCGTGGTCAACTGGTTTGGCGCCACTTCAAAGCGATCAATACGGGGAAGCACGCCCGCGGCAACCGCTTCCGCCTTGAGTTGCGCCTTGGTTTTGGCGGCGGAAGCAATCAAATACTCATCGAGGACCACGCTCGCCACCTGGTTGCCCACCCGCAAATTGGCGGTAACCCGGCTGTCAGTCGAGATGCGATCAGCGGTCTTGATCGTGTAGATGCCCTCGTAGAATCCCGTTTCCCTCTCCTCCAGCAGCAGGCGCCCGGACGCACCCGGAATGCTGATGATGGCGGTGCCGCCGGGAGTTCCGTACAGGGTGAAGTTCAACTCGGTGCCGGCCGTGAGTTTGCGCACCTGTTTTACGTCAAAACCGCCGATTCTCGGCGCCGCATTCGAATAGACGGGTTGCTGGGCGCCAGCAACGCCTGATACCACTGTCAACGGCAACAAAACGAATAAAGCGAGGAATAATTTCTGGCAGATGTTCATCGTGTGTTCCCGGATTGCCGGCAATTTGAACGCAGGCAGGGATTCATGCCGCCTGCACTGATACTGAAGAATGGCGTCGATGACTGTCCCTGTGCCAATCACAACGGGCGGCGACCCTGGATCACGCGGACCAGAATCACCACGACGGCGACCACCAGCAGGACGTGGATAAAACCACCCATGGTGTAGGCCGAGACAAAACCCAGCAGCCACAGAATGAGCAACACAACAGCAATGGTATATAACATGTCAATTATCCTTTTATAATCAATTGTTTATTGGTTCCTGCGAAATCAGATCGGGCGAATCGCACCGTCGATGATCTTGACGCGATCCCCGTTGCGCCACGACGGCAGACTGTCTTCGTTAATCACGCGGGTCGATCCGTCATCCAGGCGGACGGTGATGTCATAGCTTTTCGTCACCTTCACCCTTTTTTCGACTTCGTTGCCGGCTACTGCGCCGCCCACTGCGCCGACCACGGTCGCAATTTGTTTGCCGCTGCCGCCGCCGATCTGATGGCCGAGCAGGCCGCCCACGACTGCGCCGCCGGCCGCACCAAGGCCGGAGCCTTCACCTTTGGCTGCAATTTCGCGCACCGACTCAATCACGCCGCACGTGCTGCACTTCGTGACGGGCGCGTTGCTCGCCACCTGCGCCGGTGCCGTTTTCGTTTTTGCCGGAGCAGCCGGCTGCGCAGTCTTTTTTGCCGATTTGTCTGCGCCGCCAACCACGCTACGCTCGCCGGTGCCGCCGATCGAAGTCGGAATCCAGCCCATGATGGCAGCAATGCCCGCGGCACAGAACAGGATGATTGCAATGCCGACTGTCACAGCCAGCAGATGGGGGGGGTTGGTTTTGATGACTTCTGTTGCGGCCATTTTGAATTCCTTTAATGGAGCTTGATTTGCGCGTTGCCCGCGTTGCCCGCGGTTTGCGCGTGGCCTGCAGCGTAAAGATTGACGGGGTTCCCCCGCTTTATCCGTGCGTTAGCGCACAGAGCCATTCCCGAAGAAAATCAAAAAAGTCCCACCGGTTGGTTCAAAGTCCGACGCGAGGCGTCCAGCTCTGGACACCGAATGCCAAGCAGCGGTTTCAAGGACACATGCCGTGGCTCGAGGCGCAATTACGAGAAAACCGGGTCATGACAAGCACCAGCAGCCTCGCCGCCCGGGCAATCCGTGCCACTCTCGACAGCCTGCGACGGCAAGAGCCCACGTACGATGAATCGCAGCCCTTCGGTTGCGGGCGCGAGATCTACTTCTGAAGCTTCATCATGTCGCTGATCGTCATTCCCGTGGGCACCGCCTTTGCGGGGTATCAGGCATCGTGAGGGCACTCCATCATGTAACCGGTTGACGAAGCCGCAATCAGCCACACTCAACCACACAGTGCCCGAACTGTCGTTTGGCGGGGGACGCGGGGTGATTCATCGCACCAGGGAGCCTATTACTCAGACTCAGCGACTCAGCGCGGTCACGGGCATCCTGGCTTTTGACGGCAAGGCCCCGACCGCCATCGGCCGGCGACTTGCACCACCGCATTTTCCCTGCCTTTGAAACCAAAGTATTGCTGATCGGCGAGCGCGCCCTCAAGGCAGGCAACCCGGTGCCAGCCGCCGTAAAAGACTGATGCCCGAGTGCGGCTATGTACGTGTCCGTACAGAGACAGTGTTATGCAACCCGTAAATTGGCACCGACACACCGCAGGCCGCCAATTGTCAGAGGACTATGCTCATGGAAACGAAGGAAGACCGTATCGCGATAATGCGCTGGGAGAACGAAACCGGTCCAACCGCCGGGAAAAACCGTCGCCCTGGCGAGCGCACAGCAGCGCTCTCTCCCGGGAAATCCAGAAAATCACCCGGCAAAGCGTTGGCCACCGGTGCCAGCAAAGCTTCTGTTCAGACCAAAATGCCGGGCCCAAGCGCCACACCGGGGGTGTCAGTGAGCCAGACATCAACGCGGAAGCAGGGTGCTGCACCGGCAAAAAAATCCGCCATACCTGCGATGCCGGGGCGCGGCGGCACCATCTCCCCCGGATCAAGGGAGCCCCGGCAACCCCGGCGAAAACCCCGCGTATAGGCATGGCCTTCGGCAGATCGAATATCGGGTTTGAGTTTAGTCAATGGTAGTGGCAAAAGTAGCGGCAAAACAACGGAAAAAAGGACAGTCGCATGAACATGACCCTGAGCATCGGCCCGCTGATATCGCTGATCGCCGGGATTCTGATTCTTGTTGTACCCCGGCTGCTGAACTATATCGTCGCGCTTTATCTGATCATCATCGGCTTGATCGGGCTTTTCGGTGCCGGCAATTTTCATTTCTGAGCGCCGTACAGCCCGCGGCAAAACCGGTGCATGCACTTTCATCCCGTCGGCATGCCGCCCATGCTGATCACATCCCGCAGCAAGTCCTGGAGTGAGATCATCATGTCTGGCGATGTGGCACTGACACTGCTGAAGATGATGGGCCACAGCGGCGCAGTCCCGGGCGCCCTGCGCTCCAGAAGCATCCCTGCTGCGCTGGCGCAGCTGAAGCAAGCGCTGGGTCGCGCCGGACCCGCTGCAGAAGCCGTGATAAACCCGTCACCGGGAACTGACAACGCGGATACCGCGCCGCTGGCAGCACTGATGCAGCGCTCTTACCCGTTAATCCAGTTGCTGTCCGCTGCGGCACAACAGGAATGCGATGTCACGTGGGATAAAGATCATCCGACAGTTTATACGAGCACCCCGGCGATCGCAGTCAACAGACTGTCCGGAGAACAAAGTGGATGTTCCCCGAATGAAGGCTCAGTATCCCGGCGCACAGACCGTGATTGATTTCGGCGCCAGTTTCGACGCGTTAGCGCAGCAACGCGATTGACCAAAGCGATTGAACAAAAAATGCGGCGCACAAGAGCATTCCCGATCTGTCGGCAATCAATCATCGACGACGGTGTGGCGCTTTTACGAAATCGTTTTCCGGGTTTTCGGGCAGTGAATTACAAACTGTAACTGGAGCTTTTGACAGCTATGACTATGAACCAGATGCCGATTGCAAACAGCCTGCTGGCCGCACTTCCACACAAAGACTATCAGCACCTGCTCCCGAACCTCGAACAGGTTACGCTGACTTTCGGGGACACGATCTATGAACCCGAAGCGCTCATCCGGCATGTCTACTTTCCCGGCGACTCGCTCATATCGTTGTTGACCCTCGTTGAAGGCCACTTGGCCCTCGAGGTGGGACTCATCGGCCGCGAGGGCATGCTTGGAGTTTCCCTGGCGCTTGGGGTCAACAATTCCCCGGTGCGCGCCATAGTCCAGGGCACCGGCACAGCACTGAGAATGAAATCTGTGCGTTTTCTGCAAGAGTTCCGGCGCAGCCCGGCCATACAGCGGGAGATCTACCTTTATACCCATGCCTTGATGGCCCAAGTCACCCAGACTGCGGCATGCAACCGTTTTCATGTCGTCGAAGCACGTCTTGCCCGCTGGCTGTTGATGACCCGCGACCGCGTACGTTCGGATGAATTCCGCCTCACCCAGGAATTCCTGGCGCACATGCTCGGCGTGCGACGCGTCGGCGTCACCAAAGCGGCCAGCGCCTTGCAACGGCGGAAGATGATCAGTTACAGCCGGGGCAATATCAGAATCCTCAATCTGAAAAACCTTGAAGCCGCTGCCTGCCCGTGCTACGAATTCGTCAAGGATATGCACGACAACTCAGGCTGGGGTGCCGTGATCAAAAACGGCAAAAAACCCGGAACGGGATTACCGTTGCCGGGCCGCGTCGACACGCCAACAATGGTGTTGGTGACGTAGAGCGCGTCATCCCCGCCGGACACCAGGAAACTGCCTGGCACCGTCGGCGCTCCGAATTACGAGATGCCGTAGCGCTTCTTTGCCTTGGCAATGCAGCCGTCTTTGGCTTCGTTGGAAAATGCATCGCATTTTTCCTTAGCCACCGCATAATCCGCATCACGCTTGTCGGTTGCAGCATCTTTGCGCGCATCGACGGTTTTTTCGTCGGCTTTCTGCCGTGCTTTCGTCGACTTCTCGTTGGCGACCGCACTCGCATCCGCAGTTTTCATTTTTGCCTTCGCATTGGCCTGGCTGGCGGTTTGCGCAGCTTTTGCCTCCTTCTGGCAGACATCCTTGGCATTACCCGACAGGTCATCACACTTTTCCTTGGCGACCGCATAATCAGCATCTGCCTTGGCGACGCTTGCGTCGTAAGTGTTTTTCTGCGACGGCTTGTAGCGGGCCTCGAGTTCGGCCTTGGCGACCTTCTCCTTGCCCTTGACTTGCGCCACGCAGATGTCTTTCGCATTGGCGGAGAGCGAATCGCATCCTGCTTTGGCGGATTTCGACTCGGCCGCGATATCATCTTTGTTCGACTTGTATTGGCTTTTTGACATGGTTTGCGCCATCGCACTGGAACCAAATGCAAAGCTGATTGCGATTGCAATCGCACTGATATGGAAATTTTTCATTTTTAGTCCTTTAGTCCTTTAGTCCTTTAGTTGTCAAGCAGCTCATTTCATGATTCAGTACTGCGGCGCAGCGGGTAGCCGGCGCCGCTCTGGCGGGGGCGTTTCCGCCCCTGCCCCGCAGCATCATTACAAAGAGCGGATCGTTTCTTTCTGGCTGTCCTGCCAGCTGGCAAGCTGTTTTTCTGCCTCGTCTTTCGAGACTCCATAAGCCTCTTGAATCTTGCCGGCCAGGTGCTCCCGTTTCCCGGCAATCACGTCCAGTTGATCGTCGGTAATTTTTCCCCATTGCTGCTTCACGTTGCCCTTGAATTGTTTCCAGTCACCTTCAATGCGGTCCCAGTTCATATTAATTTCCTCATGGTGGTTTATTGACAATCGAGAGCGGACACGTCTCCGGGACACAGACGGCTTCCCCGGAATGTTCGCCATCGACAACGGGCGGTTATGGAATTACGGCATCCATACGTCAACCATGCTCCAGTTCCGGGCCCTGTTCTGTTCGCTGACACGCATAAATCAACAATGCGCGAGTCGCCCCGCTCCAGCGGTTCTGCCGGATAACGGGGATTCGATGCCGGGAATGAAGCAAAAACAGACCGATTACAGACAATCGGGTTTCCGCCAACCCCCGGTTTCCTCAGCCGTCCAATCCTTCCAGCAGAGACGACAGATCTTCTGCATGTTCCTCTTCGCTGGCGAGTATTTCCTTGAGCAAACGTTGCGTCGTGGGGTCCTGATCACCCAGATAAGCGATCATTTCACGGTAACTTTCAATGGCGATACGTTCGGCGATCAGGTCTTCCTTGATCATCGCCTTCAGGGAATCGCCCTCGACATACTCGGCGTGGCTGCGCTCCGACATTCCATCAGGTGAAAAATTCGGCTCGCCGCGCAATTCCACTATGCGTTTGGCGAGGCTGTCGGCATGCCGCATTTCCTCGTTTGCGTGCTCCAGGAACTCGGCGGCCACCGGGGCCGCATGGATTCCGGAAGCCATGAAATGATGCCTTTTGTAGCGAAGTACGCAGACGATTTCCGTTGCCAGCGCCTCGTTCAGTAATTTGATTACCGTCTCGCGTTCTGCCGCGTAACCCGACGTTACCGCGCCTTTGTCGATGTGCTGGCGGGCCCGTGCCCGCAATGTCTTGATATCGGAAAGCGCCGGTCGTTCCCGGGAAACATCCTGCTGCATGGTGGTGGTTTTCATTTTTAACCTTTCACTTTTATTTATTTCAGAGGATGCCGTTCAACGTGACTCGACGGGCCCGGCCAGAAGTCCGGCTTTGCAAATCGCATAAAACCGGCGAAATTCCCGCATTGGACGGCGGTTTACACAGGACTGCGGCCGCTGATGACTCTCAGCAGGACAACCACGATGGCGATTACGAGCAGGACATGGATGAGGCCGCCCATGGTGTAGGCAGTGGCCAATCCCAGAAGCCAGAGAATGATCAAAACAACGGCAATGGTATAGAGCACGATTGCTTTCCTTTCAAAGGACGGCACCAGTCGCCCGACTGCGCCTGTCGCTGCAATGACGCTGACAATGCCGCGTTCATCAACATTAATCTGTACGTTTTCCCACACAACAAGAATGGGACAATCACCGGTCACACGGGCCAAGGGGCCGGGACGATTTAGCAAAAACCTGCGAAAGCGTGCAGAAAATTCCCCGAAGATCAGATCACCATTGCGTCGAGAAAAATTCACTGCGCGAAAACCGCCATGAATCATGAACCTATCGATCCAGTACCTGCTCAGCGAGGACCAAAGAATATTTCAGTAAAGAACGGTCTGGATCACAATTCGCCATCAAGCGCACCGTCCAATGTTGCAGATCGGAAAAAAACGATGGATTATCCATGGAAAAATACCGCGCCCTGAGTACGCTGAATTCCATTGGTGATTCTGTTTTGTGTATCAACATCAAGGGCAAGATCACATATCTCAATGCGGTCGCAGGGAAATTGACGGGGTGGAGCATCGAAGATGCGCGAGGTCAACCGCACGACGAAGTGTTCCAGGCTAAGAACGGCACAACACATCAACCGCTCGCTCATGATCCGCTGATGCTCGCCATCGAACACGACAAGATCATCTGCCTGCCGAAAAGCAGCGTATTGATCCGGCGTGACGGATTTAAATGCGCCATCGAGGATTCCGTCGCCCCAATTCACGAGCGGAACGGCAGCGCAACTGCGGGCTGTCGAACGCAGATTGTCTCACCGGACTCAACACGACTTTCTTAACAGCCTGCCGAATACTGCTCTACACAACGACAGGATAGTACAGGCCATAGCCATGGCTCGCCGCAACGACGAGGAGTTCTCGTCTCTGTTCATGGATCTCGACCATTTTAAAGACGTCAATGACACGCTCGGACACGCCGTTGGTGACCAGTTGCTGCAATCGGTCGCGTAGCGCCTGAGAGCCTGCGTACGGGGCACGGCTGCGGTCGGTCGCAAGGGGGGGGGTTGTGGTTCTGCTTTCCGAAGTCACGCATGCGGACCATGCTACCTGCAGCGCGGAAAAAATAATCGCTGCCATTGCTCTGGCTCACCGAATATCCGGGTACGAACTTCTGGTCACAGCGGGCATCGATATCAGCATCTACCGCTTAACGGATCAGACACGCAAACCCTGCCAAGTCAGCAGATGAAGCAATGTATCAGGCAAAATATCAGGAAAAAAACGGGCGCAACCATTACTGTTTTTCGCGGCACAAAATCAAAAACCACACGGTGGCCAGTCCGTGGGAAATAGCGCTGGTCCCGGCCGCAGGAAAGCGGCAGAAAATCCGGTCAACTTCAGCGGCATGGCTGCGCCGCCCCTGGAATTACAACAATGTCTGCGACTCGCGTATCAGCACAATGGCATTATCCCTGGTCTTTGCAAGGTTGGTTGCAAAATCGCATCCGGCCTGACGTTCACTGAATGCTGCAAGTGGATGCTCAAAATCCTTCGCATACACCTCCCATTGCCCGCCGGCGCTGTGCGCTAACAGCACAAATGGAGAATTCTCCTGATGCCCCGTAACGCCCGCAGGCACGACCGCATCGGTTTTGCTGTCGACGAAGTTTGCGAGTGTTACACCCGGTATCAGACGGAGAATACCTGTGAAGAACTTCTTGATCGCCGGGGAATCCAATGCGCTCTCCATCACATTACCGGCTGGAAGTATCCCAGCGGCGATTGCGATGCCAGAATTCCTTCAGCGCACGCTGCGTTTTTTCCTTGTTGACCCCATACAGTTCCTGCGCCCTGCCGGCCGACTGATCTCGCCTGCCTTCGGCCACAGCCCGCCGGTCTGCAATCATCTCGCCCCAGCGCTCACGCAATGCGCCGCTGAGCTGCTTCCACTTCCCTTCGATCCGGTCTTGGTTCATGTCAGCAACTTCCTCCCTCTGAGCAAAATCATCTGTACGCCAACGTACGGATGGCGCGTGTTGTATCTGGACCACCGGCACATTCACTGCGCTCATTCGGCGCGACCTTCGCCCAAAAACGCAGATCTCCGGGGTGTTTAGGGCCTGTTAGCCATCACTTCTGCAGATGCGTTGTGGCCAAAATCGGGCTTCTTTCCGGTGCGCGCGGTCTCCTCCTCTCGCGCTTTGATCTTTGCATCAAAGTCGGCTTGCTCCTGCGCAACGCGCTCGGCGGCGCGTGCGAGCATCTGTTTGACTTCGCCCTCCAGTTGCGCCTCGATCTTCTGCGCGTGCCCGTAGGACAGCGCGCTGTGGCGCGAGGCGTTGGCGTGGATCTTGGTGCCATCGAGCGCGATCGTGCCAAGCTTGAGCAACTTCATCTGCCGGGCGATACACAGCACCTGCACGAACAGCACCTCGATCTCCTTCAGGAAGCGCTTGCGGAAGGTGCACAGCGAGTCATGGTCGGGTTGCTCGTCGGCGGCGATATAGCGAAAGGCGATCGACTCATGCGTCGCCGCCTCAATGCGCCGCCTTGATGCGCCGGCTCGAATCCACGCCCGTGGCCTAGCCGTAGATGAGCAAGCCGAGCATCACCGCCGGGTGATAGGCCGCCGAGCCCGTGCCACGATACTGCCGGGTGAGTGCCGACAGATCGAGTTGATCGACAATGTCGACCACGAAGTGCGCCAGGTGATCCCGGGGCAACCAATCCTCCACCGACGGGGGCAGCAGAAACGGCGTTGCGCGATCTACCGCACGGAAATTGGCCATGGCTGCACTCTCGGCATCATCAAACGGGACACATCTATACCGGGAGTCCGTGGGTCGGTATAGGGAGAACTAAAACGTTATGCAGATCCGAAGCTAATTCTTGGGCCAAGTCATTGGGGGCTGAATTAATGACACGGCTGAACACGTGAATCCTCACTTCAGGATGCAGCTCAGTCAGCCATGATTTCACCGACTCCCATCGGCGTCATCGTTCCGTCGAGCCGCAGAATTGTACCGCTTCCCGAGGAGACGTAATTCCCGGTGATCGCTGAAATCGTAACCTGATGCGTGACCAGAACCACCGGCGGGCCGTCCACTGGCAGCGCTGCGAGGAACCTGCGCAGCGCGCTGATGTTGGCGTCGCGCGTGTCGGTAAGCATGAAGAAAGAGTTGAGTGCTGGCAGCTCGGTCACCGTCCCGAGGTTGAGAAGCCGCGCGGTCTCCAGCGTCCGGCACCACTGGCTGGAATAAACCCGCGCGCGCGTGATGCCTGCCTGCGCGAGGCGCTGGCCCAGTACTGCCGCCTGCTGGCGGCCTGTCGCGTCGAGGTTGCGTTGCGTGGTGCAGTCGCCCAGGCGAAAGTTTGACGGATCGCCGACACCCGGTGCAACTGCGTGGCGCAATATCAGCACACGTCCGGGTTTGGCCAGTTCGGCCAAGGGCAAAGGCGTGGCCGCGAAAACGTGGCCGGCAAGCAACGCGAGGGTGCCGGCAGCAAACAGTTTCAAGTAATGCCTGACCGGGAACAAGTTAATCACCAGTGACTCCTGAATACATTAATCAGCAGGCAGCCGGCAGCAGACCGGACCGTTCCTCAGTGGTTCGCGCGCGGCCGCAAACCGTCGAAAGTCGCGGCGACCATGGCCGCGACAATTTCATCGTGGTCCAGCTTGCCGTCGCGGAGCAGAAATTCCACCGTGGGATCGCAGGCCCGCGAGTAGAGCGTGTAGACAATCACTTCGTCGGGTACCGCAGCGGCAATGTGACCGGCACGGCGGGCCGCGGACACGAGTGCATGAAAACGCTTGTTCACACGCAAGGCGAGGGCTACGTATTCCAGATTGAGAATCAGGCTGCGCTGCAGCGCACGACTGGTGGACGGGAGATGCGGCATGCCACCGCGCAGGCGGTGCTGCAGCGACCAGCGCAGTATCTCTTCCAGCTTGCGCACTGCGGACCAGTCATCAGGCATGGCGTCGAGCACTTCCAGAGTTTGTCGCAGCAGACGCGACAACACTGCTGCTGCGAGCTTTTCCTTGGACGAGAAGTGTTTGTAGAGACTGCCTTTGGCGACACCGACCGCGGCGGCGACGTCTTCCATGGTCATCAGGTCGTAGCCCTTTTCCGACAACAGACCGTTGACGGCGTCGAGAATCGCCTCTTCGCGGAAATCAAATTGCTGTTTTCGAAACGGAATTTTGAATGTCATGGACAACAGTATAAATCCAATGAACTAAGCAGTTTTATAAATGACCAATGAGTCACAAACTGACCGGCTTGTATGAACAGTAGTTCCATCGGCAGCTTGTTAATTTTATTTATCATTTAAATCAAGGGGTTAATTATGTCTGTTTCACGTTCCCTCCGCGCCCTGTGCGCGGGTGCAGTTCTCGCCGTATCGTCGCTCGCGTCCGCAGCGACCGACATCGTTGATACCGCTGTTTCGGCGGGCAGCTTCAAAACCCTGGTTGCCGCAGTTCAGGCTGCCGGTCTCGTCGACACGCTGAAGGGACCCGGCCCGTTCACCGTGTTTGCCCCCACCGATGCGGCGTTCGCCAAGATCCCGAAAGCGCAGCTCGACGCGCTGCTCGCGGACAAAGCCAAGCTGACGGCCGTGCTGACCTACCATGTGGTTCCGGGTATCGTGATGGCCAAGGATGTCAAAGCGGGCAATGCGCCGACAGTCAACGGCAAGGCGCTGAGCATCACGACCACCGGTGGTAACGTCATGGTGAACAAGTCGAAGGTCGTCAAGACCGACGTCGTAGCTTCCAATGGCGTGATTCACGCCGTCGACACGGTCATACTGCCGTAAGCGCCACAGCACACAACAAAGCAATTTGTAGTGTCGCGTCCCCCGCGTGAGCGGGCGGATGCGACTGTCATTTCAGATTGGAGCCGTGCATGCTGTATCGAAAAATACTGATCTTTATCGCCATGATGGTGACAGGATTGCCTGCGATGGCCATTGAAGAACCACAATACCGTGTGCGCGAGACGATAGGTCCCATCGAGGTGCGCGAATACGCGCCCTACCTCGTGGCGGAGACCCGCGTGGCCGCACCTTTCGAGCAAGCCGGCAACGAGGCCTTTTCCATACTCGCCGGCTACATTTTCGGTAACAACCGCAGCCAGCAGAAAATGGAAATGACCGCACCCGTCAGCCAGAGACCTGCCGGTGAAAAGATTGAAATGACCGCACCGGTGGCACAGAACAAAGCGCAAGGGGCTGACGAGGCCTACGTGTTTTCGTTCACGATGCCGGCACGTTTTACGCGCGCCACCCTGCCTGAGCCTTCGGACAAACGCGTATTGATACGTGAAATGCCGGCTCGCGTGATGGCGGCGCTGTCGTTCTCCGGCACCTGGAGTCAGGCGCGTTATGCGGAGCACGAATCGCAATTGCTGGACGCGGTACGCGCCGCCGGTCTGAAACCGGCAGGCGAGCCGGTGTTTGCACGCTACAACTCCCCGTTTACCCTGTGGTTCCTGCGCCGCAACGAAGTCATGGTCGAAATCCAGCCATAACGAACCACCCGTCGTGAGCGCAAAAAAATCCTCAGCACCGGTCATTGCCATCATCGGCGCCGGCATGGCCGGTCTGACCTGCGCACAGCAGTTGCAGTCGCGCGGCCACCGACCGGTGGTGTTCGAAAAAGGGCGCGGCCCTGGCGGCCGGCTTGCCACGCGTCGAGCCGGCGATGCACTGGCTTTTGATCACGGCGCACAATACGTCACCGCCCACACTGCCGCATTTCAATCGGCAATGCTGCAGGCCATTGAATCCGGCGCTGCCGGCCACTGGCGCCCGTCGGGAGCCGCGGCAGCAGACTGGCTGGTGGGCACACCGGCGATGAACGCACTAATCAGGCCGCTGGCAGACGGGCTCGATGTCCGCGCGGCCACCACTGTTACCGCGGTTGCACGCAGCGCGGAAGGCTGGCTGGTGCATACCGCCACGCACGACGCCGGCGAACCATTCGACATCATCGTCAGCACTGTCCCTGCGCCACAGGCCGCCATACTTTTCGCTGCAGAGATTGTAGTTGCACAGGCGCTGGACCGTGTAGTGATGGCGCCCTGCTGGGCGCTGATGGTGGCCTTTGCAACACCAGTCGCTGGCGGTGCAGATGTTTTTCAGTCCGAATCCGCCGATCTCGCATGGATGGCACGCAACAGCTCCAAGCCGGGTCGCAACAGCACGCAAGAATGCTGGGTGATTCACGCCAGCCCCGCTTGGAGTGCCCGCCATCTGGAGCTGGAACGCGGACAGGCTGCAGAGAAGATAATCGAAATGCTGCCACGCGCGTTCGATTGCGCGTTGCCGCGGATCGCACAGTCATCCGCGCACCGCTGGCGTTACGCCCGCACGACCACACCTTTGGGTGCAGCCTTTCTTTCCAGCGAGGACCGCAGGCTGTTTGTCGGCGGCGACTGGTGCCTGGGCGCGCGGGTCGAGTGTGCGTTTGAGAGCGGCCAGGCCATCGCCGCGGCATTGACCAGCACGCCGGATGAAGCCCATGACACCAGCTCAGCCTGAAACACCGCTTGCGTTGTCATCCTTCGGCGCGGATTTGAATGTGGCCGTCATCGGCGCATCCGGCGGCATCGGTCGCGCACTGGCTGACGATCTGGCGCAGTGTCCCACCGTTGCCCAGGTCTTTCGCCTGTCGCGGTCACATTTGCAGTCCGTCGGCAACAAGGACCGTTGCCTGTCACTGGACCTCGAGGATGAAACCTCCATCAGCGACGCGGCGGCGGAGATCAAAAAGTCTGCGCGGATGCTCCACCTGGTCGTGGTGGCGACCGGCATCCTCCACGTCAACGACCAGCTCCAGCCCGAAAAAACCTGGCGCAGCCTTGAGGGCCGTACTCTCGAAACCGCATTCCGTATCAACACCTTCGGTCCCGCGCTGGTGGCCAAACACTTCCTGCCGCTGCTCGCCAGGGACAGAAAATCGGTTTTTGCCGCGCTCTCGGCCCGCGTCGGCAGTATCAGCGACAACCGCCTCGGTGGCTGGTACGCCTACCGCGCGTCCAAGGCGGCACTCAACATGCTGATCAAGACGCTGTCGATCGAGCTGGCGCGCCGCAATCCCGACGCGCTTTGTGTCGGACTGCATCCGGGCACAGTGGATACGGGTCTGTCCAAACCCTTTCAGACCGGCGTGCCGGAAGACAAACTGTTCACACCGGCGCGGTCAGCACGACATCTGCTGCAGGTGCTGGACCGGCTCTCGCCGGATCACACCGGGGGACTTTATGCCTGGGATGGCCAGCCCATTCCCTTTTAGCCGGGCAAATGCCGCAGGTGACTCAGTGATTGCCGCTGTCGGTCTGGCCTGCCGGCGATGCGGCTTGCGGAGTTGCGGCTTTCGGAGTTTCCAATTGCGGGGACGACATCTTGTTGCCGTCCCATTTCTGCCCACACCAGCATTCACCTTGGGGGTTGATGATGCACACGCCTGAACCACAGCATCTTGGATCTTCGGTCATTTTTGGATCTTCGTTCATGATGGTCCTCCATAAAACAAGCAGTGATGTTGAATTTTCCCGGTGGAATCACGCCATGTATTCACGTGGGCGGCAAGGATGACATGGAAAGTCTGACAATTTATTACGACGGGCAATGCCCCTTGTGCCAAGCGGAAATTCACCTGCTGCGTGCACGTAATCACCGCGGCCTGCTGCGTTTTGAGGACCTCGCCGCTCCCGCCTTTGATGAGCACTCGCACCGCATATCCTGTGTTGCAGCACTCGAACGCATTCACGGCCGCCTTGACAGCGGCGCACTGCTGACCGGTGTGAGCGTGTTTGCGGAAGCCTATCGCCGTGCCGATCTGCCGACGCTGGCGTGGTTGTTTTCGCGGCCATGGCTCGCGCCGGCACTGAACCCGGCCTATCAACTGTTCGTGAAATACCGTCACGCCATTTCCCGAACAGTGGGTCCGCCCCTGTTGCGTCTGGCGCGGCGAATATATCGATAACAAATTGTTTTTAAACATAAATTAATTTGTTACCCCTGACTCGCCCGACGCCTCGTAGCCGCGCTGCAAAGCCGCGCCCAAGGGACTGATCGGGGGCTGGAAACGCGGACGTCGGCGCACGGTGGATTCCACGATGGCGAGCAGCTTTCTGGCGTAGCCCCTGCGTCGATGCGCGTTGTTGACGAATATATATTCGACTTCGCCATTTTGCGTGTAGCGGCAGTACGCGATGGTGGTGTTCACATCGGTAATGGTGACAATGCCGGGCGTGTGATTGACGTTGGCGTTCACTGGCAATTTCAGGCCAATGCCGTCAGCGCATTTTTCTGCATCACTTCGATGACGTTGCCGAAGGGATCCTGCACATAAACCGAAGCCGTGCCGTCACGATGGCGCTTCAGCGGGCCGAATGTCTCCGCGTTCGGCCGCTCGATGGCAATATGCGGCGGGTGCTGGCCGGGCGACACCAGTGCGAGATCGATGTTGCCGAAGCGCAGCATCGCCCAAGTCTGGTCTTCATAAATGGTTTCAACCTCGAACTGGCCGCGATACCACGCCAGAGCCTGCGCGATGTCGGGGACAGTCAGGGCAATATGATGCAGTCGATCCATGAGAAATCCTCTTCTTGCTTGTCTGTGCAGTCAGAACGCAGCTGTGCGCCAGGAAATCGACTGTGCGTCGGTCACAACAGGCTGGCCAGCAGCAGCGAGGCCGACCCGGTTACCGTCAATACCGCGCGCAACCGCAGGAAGGCCGCAGGCACAGGAACCACCCGCGCCATCGCCAGATCAAAGGCATAACAGCCCAGCAGCGCCACGGCCTGCATGCGCAGGGCGGTCCACACATCGAAAAACAGCGACGCCCAGCCGAGCAATGCAGGGACGACACTGAAGCCATACTGCAGCCATGCCGTCTGTCCGCGCGCACCACGTTGCAGCGCATATCCCCAATGCAGCGCACCGACAAAGGTGAGTATGACCGCGCCGTATTGCGACAATGCGGTTAACGAGTACACGTACCAGGTGACCGGCCCCAGCGCGGCCAGTGCCGCGAGGGCGATGAAGGGCAGCAGCCCTGCTGCGCCCAGGACGGCGGCTGCGGGCGCAAACGGTGCTGCTGCGTTCATGGCGTTGCCGCCGCAACGCGGCGGGGCAGCGGCAGGCCCTCGGCAACCACGATCTGCAGCAGCGCGGCTTCAAGGCAGGCCCGCGCCTGTCCAGCGGCATGCAGCAGGTTTTGATGCAGTTCTGCATCGGCTGGACTGCGGTTCCGGCACTCAAGGCAGTAACGCTCGAAACTGCCGACAGTCAGCAGAATTTCGGCAAGGTGTTTGGGGCACTCGCAATAAATCGCGTTGGATGTTCCAGCCAGAGTTTCCAGGGCTGCAATATCAAAACGGACCCCCGGCACCGGCAACGCGGCAGCCGCCTGCTTCGCCGGATGCACAGACAATGCCGTGCGGCAGAGCAATTCGATTTCGTCGGCATCCAGGTTGGCGTGCGCGACAACGTAGCCTTCCTTGCGCAGACGCCGGACCGTTTGTCCGGGGGCGAAGCGGTAGAGAATGATCACTGCACTCGCATCGGTCACCCGTTTGATCACTTCAATTTCTTCACGCGCCAGGTCGAGCAGCGATTGTTGTTCGAACACGATGATGTCGGCCTGCACATCGCGCAACGCCTCCGGCGCTTTGTCGAGATCGGAACATTCTCCGACAACCGACAAACCCGGATGCCAGCGCAGGCGGCTGATGGCGCCGACGATGGCGATGCGCACCACGGCGGTCACCGGCGCAGGCGTTGCCGCGGACGCGCCGAATCCGGTAGTGGCTGCACGGACTTCGAGCAATGCCTCCAGCGGCAGGCCGGCGATCGATCCGACCGGATTTCCGGCATCGACCAGCTGCTTGACCAGGCGCAGGCGTTCAATGTTCTGCGTTGAATACAAGCGACGCCCGCGGCCGCTGACTTGCGGATCGCTGACTGAATAGCGGCGCTCCCAGACCCGCAGCGTACCCACCGGTATGCCGGCAAGCCGGGCAGCCACGCCGCTACGGTACAACGCCTGCTTGGGTGCTGCGTCAGCCGTGGGGAGGAGCTTGTTGGTTTGTTCGGGTATTTTCCGCATACCAACTATTATGCCCTGTTGACTCATTTTTGTATCCATAAAATAGATATTTTTGGGTCAAATAGTAGACATTTTACCAATAAAACGCTAAGTTTTGGCCTCCCATCAAGTCAACTCTGTAACAGCAAGGAGATCAACCATGGCTACTCGCCGTCAATTTGTACTGGGTGTTTTACCGGCCGCTTCTGCACTGATCGTCGCCGGCCCCGCCGCGTTTGCCCAAGCCGCACGACTCGACGAAAAAGATCCGCAGGCCATCGGGCTGGGATACCTGCACGACGCAACGAAAGTCGATGCCAAGAAGTATCCGCAATGGGCTGCCGGCCGAAATTGCGCCAACTGCCAGCTCTACGCGGCCAAACCTGCGGATGCCTGGGGTCCCTGCGGCGCCGTGGGCGGAAAACTGGTCAATGCAAAGGGCTGGTGCATTGCCTGGGTCAAGAAAGCCTGAACGACACCGGTCGGCGACGCGGGATGGCCGGACCGCTCCCCCGTCATAGCGACACTGCCCATTCACTCAGTTTCGGTCGGCAAGGTGAAATTCGCAACCGACAAGAAAGTTATTTAGAAATCTTCGACTTGGGCGCGATAAATTTCAGGGTGATCTGTTTTGTTAATCCTCAGGCCCCTGGTTAGAGACCAGGTCGGGAGCCAGAATTTTAGTTAGCTGTCTTGCACTTAGCCCTGCCACCCCGGCGGGGCTTTTGCATTATTTGGGGTCGGAATACCGAGAGTTCGTAGGTCGTTATCGGAAGACTTCGGGCTCTACAACCACCAGCAGCTCATTCGTGGGAGCAGTTCACAGGCCAGTTGCACAAACGTTTTGCATGTCGCAATTCTTATTTGTTTTGCGATGCGCGATAATCACCGCCTTGTAAAAACCCACTCAGGGAGTTCATCTTGGATCTGGAACTGCGCGGCAAAAAAGTATTGATCACCGGTGCGTCAAAAGGCCTGGGCCTTGCCTGCGCGCACGGCTTCGCGGCGGAGGGCGCCATTGTGCATATCGCCGCCCGCAACGAATCCGCCCTCAAGGCCGCCGCGGATGAGATCAAAAAGCAGTACAAGACCGACGCCTTCATCCATGCAGTCGATCTGAGCAAAACGGAAAATGCCGTTGCACTGGGCAAAGCCTGTGCCGATGTCGATATCCTGGTGAACAACGCCGGCGCGATCCCCGGCGGCAGCCTTTTGGAAATCAGCGATGAGCGCTGGCGCCAGGCCTGGGATCTGAAGGTCTTCGGCTTCATCAACCTGACGCGCGAACTTTACAAAAGCATGCGCGAGCGCAAGACCGGCGTCATCGTCAACATCATCGGCGTCGCCGGCGAACGCCACCGCTCCAACTACATCACCGGAACAACGGGCAATGCCGGGCTGATGGCATTCACCCGCGCACTGGGTTCGGAAAGTGTGGACCACGGCATCCGTGTCGTCGGCATCAATCCGGGACGCATCGAAACCGAGCGCCAGATCGGGCATTTCAAGGAACAGGCGCTGCAGCAATTCGCTGATGAATCACGCTGGCCCGAGCTGCAGGCCAAGGTGATCGCCTCACTGCCCTTCGGCCGCGCCGGCAAGCCCTCTGAAGTGTCGGATCTGGTGACTTTCCTCGCGTCGGCACGCGCCTCTTACATCAGCGGCACCATCGTCACCATCGACGCCGGCAGCTCACTGCGCGCGCGGGTCTGATCGCTCAGCTGGCCGGGACCGGCCAGCCGATCCATTCACACAGGGCTCGGCCCATGATCTGCTCCAGATCACCGGTCGTCAGCCAGGGCATTTCTTCGGTGAACATCTTCACGCACTGGCGATAGCTGCATTTCAGCCGCGTCAGGTCGCTGCCCCAGAACATGCGCCCGGGACCGAAGGCGTCATAGACGCGCTGCACATAGGGATGCAGATTGCGGCAGGGATAAGTCGCGGTTGTGTAGCCCGGCAGCGCGCTGATTTTCACCGCGACATTCGGCCGCTTTGCAATCGCCAGCAGCAAATCCAGATCGCGAAAGGCTGCATCGTCCTTGGCGCCGCTGGCGAGTGCCAGGTGATCGAGGATGATGCGCAGCTGCGGATGGCGTTCTGCGACCGCATCGACCAGCTTGACCGCCGAATGCTCCACGCCCACGTACATGGGGATTCCGGCTGCCTCGGCTTCGGCCCACACCCAGCCCATGTGTTCCGGGTTCAACAACTTTTCCATGTTCTTCTTGAAGTTGAAACGCAGGCCCAGCATGCCCGGCTCATTGCGCCAGTCCGCAAGCGTGCCACGGGGCTGGGTGGCCGGATTGATCTTGCCCATGACGGCAAACTGGCGGGGATGCGAGTGCGCCGCATCCAGCGCAAGGTCATTGCGGGTACGATCCAGGCTCGGCGGCACGAGTACTACACGATCCACGCCCGCCGCTTTCATCTCCGGCAGCAGCTTCTTGATGCCGAAGGGTTCCGGTCGGTGCGGTTTTGCTTTTTCTGCCCATGGTCGTTCCGGCGTATTCGCCGCCCAGATATGCACCTGCGAATCAACGATCAACATGGCCGAATCCTGGTAAATTTCTTGCTCAATTTCTTGCTCAAATCGCAGTGATGCCCTGCTCCTTGATCACGCGCCCCCATTTCTCATATTCGGATTTGATGAAGGCGCCGAAGGCCTCCGGGCTGCTGGTCCAGACGTCGCCCTGGGTCAGCATCGCCTCCACTACATCGGGCCGGCTGAAGACCTGCACAATTTCCCTGTTGAGCCGCGCCACGATAACTTGCGGCGTTTTCGCGGCAACGACAAAACCGTACCAGCTTTTTGATTCGTAACCCGGAACACCGGCTTCGGCAATCGTCGGCAGCTGCGGATATAACTTCGACCGGGCAGCAGTACCGACTACGAGCGCGCGCAAGCGTCCAGCGCTGATGTTGGCCGTCACACTGGCCGGCGAGGCAAACGCCATCTGCACTTCTCCGGACATCAGATTGACGATCGCCGGACCATTGCCCTTGTACGGCACGTGCAGCAGCTGGATTTTGGTCATCGACTGCAGCAGCCCCGCAGCCAGATGCCCCGATCCGCCCACCCCCGACGACCCAAAAGCCAACTGCCCCGGCCTGGCACGCGCCAGCGCCAGCAATTCCTTCACCGACTTGGCCGGCACCGACGGATGCACCACCAGCACGCTGCCGCTGGTCACTGCCGTTGTCACCGGCGCGAGATCGCGCAAGGGGTCATAGGTCATGTTTTTGCTGAAAAATCCATTCACCGCAAGGTTGCCAACCGCGCCGAGCATCATCGTGTAGCCGTCGGGCGCCGACTTGGCGGTGAGTTCGCCGGCGAGTGAGCCGTTGGCACCGGCGCGATTGTCGACCATCACGTTCTGGCCTATGGCATCGCCCAACCGGATCGCCACAATACGCGCCACCGCATCGATACCGCCGCCGGGGGACTGCGATGCAATCAGCCGGATGGGTTTTGCGGGATAGGTTGGCTGCTGTGCGACCGCAGACTGCGCCGCAGCCGACAGCGCGGCCACCACCGCTATATTCAACATGATTTTTTTGGGTCTATTCGGTGCTGTCATTCCTGCTTCTCCCGGGTCCTGCACAAATTGATGGTGATTGTCTTGGTGTTTTTGATTTATCCAGACTTCTGCATGTCCTGAAACTGATGCTGACAAGCAGCACAGCAAGCGCCAAGCCAGGAATTAACCAGTGAACATCATTTCGCCGATATCGTTATTTGAGGCGACGCGGATTGGACCAGCGTTTTTTCAGCATCGCCAGAAACTCCTGCGCCGCTGGCGACAGCGTCACGCCGCGGCGGCGGATCACCACCAGCGTGCGCGTGAGTTTCGGTTCGACCAGCGGCCGGCTGACCAGCCGCGGATTAAGCCGCCCCGCCAGCGCGAGCATCGGCACCACAATCACGCCGATGCCGGCCTCGACCAGACCGAGCCCGGTCCAGAATGAGTGCTGGACCTCGTAGGTCCAGCGCTGTTGCGGCAACGTGCTCGGCAATCCGAAATCGAGCAACGCACGGTTTCCGCTGAGGCGGCCAACAGTGATTACCCGGTGTTGTTCGAGGTCGGTCCATTTCACAATGCGTTTTTTGGCCAATGGATGATCCTTGCGGCAGGCGAGCACAAACGGATCATCGAACAGCGCTTCGGTTTCGATTTCAGGTTCGTCGGCACCGGACAGTGTCAGACCGAACTCGGCCTCACCACGCAGTACCGCCTGCAGCACTTCGTTGGCGTGCACATCAAGGATGCGGATGCGGTTGTCCGGATGTTTCGCGCTGTAGTCACGGATCACTGGCGGCAGGATATACAGCGCCGCCGTCGGCACACAGCCCAGCACCACCTGCCCCGAGCCGTGTTTCGCCATGTCGCGCAGGCCGGCAATCGAGGTCTCCAGTTCTTCGATCAGCCGTCGCGCCTGCGGCAGAAAGTCGCGGCCGACCGCAGTCAGCCGCACCCGGCGCGTGGTGCGATCCAGCAAACGCACGCCGAGGTCCGCCTCCAGCTTGCTGATGCGCCGCGACAATGCGGACTGCGACAAAAACAGCGCCCCGGCCGCCTTCTGGAAGGTGCCGAGTTCCGCAATGCGGGCGAAGGCCTGCAGGCCGTGCACATCGAGATTCATGGTGGATCGGTGGTCTGGAATGTTTGAGGTTGCCCCTCACCCTGCCCTCTCCCCGCGACCTGCGGGTAGAGGGTAAAAAGCGCGGCCGCGAGCGTCGATGCGGCAAGGCTAATTAATGCACGATGACGAACAATTGTTGCAACAATCTCATTTTACTCAAGAGTGCACCCCGAGGATAATGTTCGGCCTGTTAACTATAGTTTCATGAGTGCGACAGCGTCCCGTCCCTTCGGGTTGTGGCCAAAATCGGGACTGGCTGCGTTGCCCGCCTTGCCACTGACGATTTTGGCCACAACGCATCTCACGAAACTATAGTTAACAGACCCTGACTCCCCCGGACCAGTTATTGAAAGGTAATACGCGATGTCGGCCAGCTCTGAGTTTTCTGAATTCGATGTAATCGTTGTCGGCAAAGGCAATGCCGCGCTGTGCGCAGCCCTGTCCGCCCATGATCAGGGTGCGCGCGTTGTTGTGCTCGAAGCCGCCCATGAAGATGAAGGCGGCGGCAACAGCCGTTTCGCCGGCGGCGTGATGCGCTTCGCCTACGAAACCGTGGAAGACCTGACCCGCATCACCGACATCACGCCGGAAGAAATCGCCAACACCGATTTCGGCACCAACACCCGCGAGGAATTCCTCGACAAGATCCACCAGCTGACCAGCTATCGCACCGACCCCGACCTGTCGGAATACCTGGTCAACGAAAGCCTGAACACCATGGTCTGGCTGCGCGAAAAAGGCGTGCGCTTCGTGCCGAACTGGGGACGCCAGTCGGCCGTGGTCGACGGCAAACGCCGCTTTTTCGGCAACATGCCGATCGAAGCGCATGGCGGTGGTGCCGGCCTGGTGCAGTATCTCGACAAGGCGGTGAAAAAAGCCGGTATTCCGGTACTGTACGAAACCCGCGCCCTCAAACTGTTGTATGACGGCGCCACGGTCAGCGGTGTGCAGGTACGGCAGAAGGGCAAGGCCTTCGAGATGAAAGCAAAGACGGTGGTGCTGGCCTGCGGCGGCTTCGAGGCCAATCCGGAAATGCGCGCGCGTTACCTCGGCCCGGGCTGGGAACTGGCGAAGGTGCGCGGCTCGCGCTTCAACGTCGGTGACGGCCTGAAAATGGCACTGGACATCGGCGCCGCCCCGTACGGCAACTGGTCCGGCTGCCATGCCACCGGCTGGGACCGTTACGCACCTGAATTCGGCGATATCAGCGTCGGCGACCAGTTCCAGAAACACAGCTATATCTTCGGCCTGATGATCAATGCCGAAGGCAAACGTTTTGTCGATGAAGGCCAGGATTTCCACTCCTTCACCTATGCCAAATACGGCGGTGAAGTGCTGAAACAACCGGGTCAGTTCGCTTGGCAGGTGTTTGATGCCAAGGTCAGCAAACTGCTGCGCTCCGAATACCGCATCAAGTTCATGACCAAGGTCAGCGCCAACACGCTGGAGGAACTCGCGACCAAGCTGGAAGGCGTCAGTCCTGAAGGTTTCCTGAAAACTGCGCACGACTACAACAACGCGGTGATGAGGGATGTGCCCTTCAATCACGTGATCAAGGACGGCAAGGGTACGCAAGGCATCGAACCGCCGAAGTCAAACTGGGCACAGGTGCTGGACACCCCGCCCTACGATGCCTACGCCACCACCTGCGGCATCACCTTCACTTTCGGCGGCCTGCGCGTGATCAAGGACAGCGGCCAGGTACTCGATACCAATCATCTGCCGATCCCCGGGCTGTATTGCGCCGGCGAAATGGTCGGCGGCTTGTTTTATTTCAATTACCCCAGCGGCACCGGGCTGGTTTCGGGTGCGGTGTTCGGTAAACTGGCCGGCACCGCTGCTGGTCAGGCCGCAAAGCAGTAAACCGGCATGTCATCCGACAAACCGCCGCTGCTCGCCGAAGCCACGCGTGACCTCGCGCGTTTCGGCGCAGCACTGCGTTACGACGACATCCCCGCGGATGTCATCGCCCGCATCAAGCTGAGCCTGCTCGACAGTCTCGGCTGCTGCCTGTTCGGCGCTACGTTGCCGTGGACGCAAAAGGTCGCAGCACTTGCCGACCTGGAAGGCGCAAAACCGGTGGCCACGCTGCTCGGCCTCGGCCGCAAAACCTCGGCATCGCTGGCAGCACTGGTCAACGGCACCTCGGGCCATGCCTTCGAACTGGATGACATTCACAAGGAATCGATCATCCACGCCGGCTCGATCGCCACGCCTGTGGCCCTGGGTCTGGCCGAATTGAATGCACAAAAATACGGAAAAGCTTCGGGGCGCGATGTACTGACCGCCATGGTCGCCGGTTATGAAATCGGTCACCGTGTCGGAAATGCCGCGACCATGAGTTTGTTTTTCCGCGGCTTCCATCCTCAGGGTACTTCCGGCGCGTTTGTCGCCGCCGCCACTGCAGCACGCCTGCTGAACCTAGATGCCACGCAATTCCAGCACGCGCTGGGCATGGCCGGCTCACAGGCCGGCGGCCTGATGGCGGCGCAGGAAGGCGCGATGGTCAAACGTTTTCACAGCGGCCGCGCTGCGCAAAGTGGTGTATATGCAGCGCAACTGGCCAGTCAAGGCTTCACCGGTATTCTTGATGCACTGGAAGCGCCGTATGGCGGCTACCTGTCGACCTACTCCGACAAACCGAATCCGTCGCGACTGACCGATGGACTCGGCAATGAGGGCCTCGGCAAAACCTGGGAAACACTGAACGTCGGCTACAAACCGCATGCCAGCGTGACCAGCATCCACAGTGCGCTCGACGCGCTGTCGGAACTGATGAAAGAACATGGCGTCAAGGCCGCCGACATCGCGAAAGTGGATACCGGGCTGTCGCCAATGACGCATGTGCATTGCGCCTGGGAGTACAAGGCACAGGGCGTCACCGCGGCGCAGATGAATCTGTATTACGGCATGGCGGTGATCGCGCTCGACGGCGCGGCCTTCACCGAACAGTTCCGCGAAACGCGGCTTGCCGATCCGCAGATTCTCGATTTCATTTCGCGCATCACTGCGCATGTCGATCCCGAGATCGAAAAAATGGGCGCGCCGTTCCGCCACGCCTCCCGGGTTAAAATCACCGCGCGCAACGGCCAGGTGTTTGAAAAACTGTCGCTGCATCGTCACGGCAGTCCGGAAAATCCGCTGTCCCCGGAAGAAGTGGTGCACAAGTTCCGCAACGTTGTCGCACCGTGCATGGATAAATCCGCAGCTGAAGCCATCATCGCCGCGGTAAACGGTTTTGAAACGCTGACCGACATCAGCAGCGTGATGCCGTTGCTGGGCGCTGCGGTACGCACACCGAAGTGACCTGGGAATAGATATAAGTAATTGTTTTTATTGATAATTTATTAATTCTTGCTGACTTACCCCGTTCGCCCTGAGCCCTTCGTTGAGCTCAGGACAGGCCTTATCGAAGGGGAACGGGCTTCGACGAGCTCAGCCCGAACGGTTTCATTTTAATTTTCATACACCAGTACAGGAATTCATCACCATGGCCAAACAATCCACCAGCGACAATCCCTACACCCGCGGCATGGCCGCCTTCGTTTCCGGACTGACCTACGAGCAGATTCCGGAAGAAGTCCGCCATCGCAACAAGCTGCTGATGCTGGATTCGCTGGGTTGCGCGTTGTATGGCGCGGACCTGCAGTGGAGCCGCATCC
>Ga0163151_10001142_pt1 | contig 45476 bp, 47 predicted proteins | sample OliLakLV19MP5IB2_FD_145596 | JGI IMG/M metagenome (GOLD analysis project Ga0163151, IMG submission 145596) | Freshwater microbial mat bacterial communities from Lake Vanda, McMurdo Dry Valleys, Antarctica - Oligotrophic Lake LV.19.MP5.IB-2 | ecosystem: Environmental > Aquatic > Freshwater >...
TCCTGAAGGTTCAAAGCCTGCGCCAAATCTTGGTTTTTTATCTGAAAGAACGATATTTAATTTGATTTTATTATTTCCTCTTAAAACAACTATAGTTGAATTTTTTGGCGCTCTTTTAATTTTTTTATCAAACTCTGCAGCAGTTATTATGGGGTAACCATTAAGACTCAAAACTTTATCGCCAACCCTAACGCCAGATTTTTCAGCAACGCTCTTAAGTAAAAAATGTTTAACTATAGGCGTGTTGTCGCCAGAATACGAGCGTGCAACAGGAATGAGCGGAACAGATGGTGTATGCGCTGCGGGACTATCAATTTCTGATTGCGAAACAAAATCATCTGATGAAGAAGATTTCTGATTTGTAGTACATGCAGCGATGCTCAAGCTCGCGCTTAAAATAAAAATCATTCGAAATAATTTAGATTTCATCAAGTGGTCTCCCCAACAAAAGTGCTTGCGCTTTACCTCGAGCGATATGAAGTTTATATTCTAAATCCCCTTCGAGCTGCGCAATGTTATTCTCACTCACTGCTTCTGGAAAATCTAAGGGCTTATCAAAGTAAACAATGACCTTGGCAAAAGGCCAAGGAAGATAAGTTTTATTCCATGATTTATGAAATACCAATGCACCTTGACGAGCAACACCGGTGGGTACAACTGGCGTTTGAGCATGTTTGGCTAAATACCAAACACCAGGCTTCACTTTATGACGCGGCCCTTTGGGCCCATCGACTGCAACAGTGGCATTGTAGCCACTCTCTACAAGTTTCACCATTCCAAGAAGTGCTCGCGCACCGCCTCGAGTACTTGAGCCGCGACTGATTCCAAAACCAAAATATTTTAGAACCCTTGTCATGAGCTCGCCATCTTTAGAGGTGCTTGTCATGGCGGCGCACTTGTAGCGAGGCCCAAGGCGTAAGACGACCATTTCATCACCATGCCAATGAGCAAAACTAACGGAGCCTTTTTTTCTAAGTGTTGTGAAATCTGGATGCTCAATAACTTCAAATCGCCAAGTGCTTGACCACAGCCAATAAAAAGCTGAGATCAATGGCGGCAAAAAAAGTGTGCGCATCACGGTATTTAATTATCCTTAAGAAGTTTTTTAAATTCAGCAGTCAAAGCCGGTAAAATTTCAAAAAGATCTCCCACGATTCCGTAAGTGGCTTTTTGAAATATCGGAGCTTCTTTATCTTTATTAATTGCTACGATGACTTTACTAGAACTCATTCCTGCCAAATGTTGAATAGCGCCGCTAATTCCAACCGCTATATAAAGTGTGGGAGAAACCGTTTTGCCTGTTTGCCCAACTTGCATATCATGGGGAACCCAACCAGCATCTACTACGGCGCGTGAAGCGCCAACAGTGGCGCCTAAAGTGCTCGCTAATTCTTCTAACAACTTAAAATTCTCTGGGCCTTTTAGACCTCGGCCACCAGAGACAATGATATTTGCCTCTGTAAGATCAAGTTTGTTTGATGTTCCCTTAACAACTTCTTTAATAATTGTTTTTAGATCAGTTGGAGGCGCTGGAACTTCAATAACTTCAGCAGATTTACCTGCTTCAGGTTTTCCGGCTTCAAGTGCATTTGGTCGCATGAGTAAAATCTTTGTGGGGCTGTTACTAAAAACAACATCAGCTGTGACTTTACCAGCATACATGGGGCGTTTTGCACTAACGTCTGCTCCGTTAATTGTAAGTGTCACACAATCACTAGCAACACCACAACCCACGCGGCCCCCAACACTTGGAAATAAGTCTTTTCCCAAAACAGTAGCTGAAGCTAAAACAATTGCCGGAGTTTTTTCTTTTATCACTTGGCTTACAACGGCAGCATAGGCCTCGGGGTTATAGTTTTTTAATACATCAGCTTCACATGCAAATAATGTTGTGGCGCCAAAACTTCCAGCTTCAAGTGACAATGCTTTACTGCCGGGGCCGAGTGCAAGTGCTTGAACTGTTGCTCCGGCTTTTTTGGCTGCAGCTAATAACTCTGCTGAACTTTTTTTGATTTTTCCTTCTTTATGCTCAACAAAAACTAAAATGTTAGCCATTAGATCACCTTCGATTCTTCACGTAGAAGTTGTACGAGTTTTACAGCTTGTTCACTTGCAGTGCCTTCAAGCATTTTTCCCGCTTGGCGCCCCGGTGGAAGTTGAAAACCTTTATAAGAAATTTTTACTTCAGTGGCTGCAAGGCCAAGACTTGCGTAAGCGATTTCTTTAATTTCTTTTTTCTTAGCTTTCATAATGCCAGGTAAACTTGCATAGCGCGGAGTATTAAGCCCTTTATTTGCACCCACAACAGCGGGAACTTTTAATTCAATAACTTCTTTTGATCCGCCTTCAACTTCTCTTTCAACAACGACATTTGATTTATCGCCGCTGATTTCAAATTTAATTACAACAGTTGAATGAGGAGCGTTGAGATAACCTGCAAGGAGTTGACTGACTTGTGCGCAATCATCATCGATGGCTTGCTTGCCGGTGAAAACAACTCCAAATGGATCTTTTTTAATTGTCTCAGCTAAAGCTTTTGCAACAGCATTTGAATCAAGATTTTCAGGACCATCAATGAGTGTTGCATTGTCAGCACCCATGGCAAGTGCGGTACGTAAAACTTCTGTGGCCCGTGTTTTTGGCCCGAGAGTAATAACCGTAACGGTTGATCCGTCTGCAAGTTTGTCGCGAAGTTTTAGAGATTCTTCAACGGCAAATTCATCATAGGGATTTAATACCCATTTAATGTCATTAGTTTCGATTCCAGAACCATCTGACTTCACTCGAATTTTTGTTTCTGTATCGGGGACTTGTTTTACGCAAACAATAATATTCATGTGTTCTCCGCTTTTTAAAAATCTGACTATTATTGAGGTTTTTTTAACGTCTTGTCAACGGACCTTGACACAAGCCTTATAGCACCATAACTCTGAAAGGGTGAAAAAAACATATGTAGTACTTTTTGTGGCGGCATTAATTGCGGGCCTCTTGAGCGGCTACCGCGTCACGAATTCCTTTAAAGATGAAACCCCTCAAGATATTGCAAAACGAATTAGCGACTTTAATCTTGGGCTTACCCACTTTGAATTATCCAGTGAGCTGGGTCAGGCAAGCCCTGGTTGTTCGAGACCAAAAAACGGGTATGATCAATTTCGCCCCCATCGAACACCCGCCGTATTTCTTTTCGATAACTGCTCAATTACTTCAAGAGAGTTTAATTACAAAGAACCAGTAACACTTCTTCAAATACAATCCTTGGGCGATCTTCAAGACGGAAAGTTTCTAGGTTTGGCCGGGCTTTATAACGCCACATACCATTTTGATGACGGCGCACAAGTGGTTATTGATAATCAAAAACCAGTTATGAGCTTACAACTTCAATGTAAGGCGCAAGTAGTACATAAAAAGATTTTTGGATTTATACCTTCTCGAGACTATTCCGTTAGTTGTGTTGTTTTAGATGTTCTTGGAATTAAAAAAGGAACAGTTTTGTTAACAGAAAAATAAAACTGGTCTAACCTAAAAGCCTTACCTGTGGTGTCTTTAAGAAGAGTAGGGCTTTTACAACTTCTATAGAACGCAACACTGGCTTCATTTTGCTACCGATCCACATCCTAAGTTCATAAAAAGCCCCAAATGGGGGGATCCATGGAACGCGTTGGGGATCTCATGGAAGAGATGGGCTTTAACAAAGATGCGCAAGACTCTGTTAAAGCAGCGTTTATTAAAAATCTTATTAAACAAGCTTACGGTGTCGATGTGGCTTTGCCACTAAAGTATCAAAAGCTCACTGAAATTACAGGCGATGAAGGAATATTAATAGATAAAGAGGGCCAACTCTCTTTTAAATTTTAGTTGATACAATCACCGTTAATCACCTAGCTTCCCATACGAAGAGTCGTTGGAATAAGCTGGGAGATAAAATGAACAAATTCATCGTAATATTATCAATGCTGGTAAGCTCAGTTGTTTTTGCCATGCCGACGGTGGGTGATTTTATTGAGTACGATCGCCAAACCATTCAGGGCGATCGAACAATTTCAGAAACAGTAACTCAAGAAATAATATCATATAATACCATTACCAAAAAATTTCGCGAAAAAACTTCTGTTCGTTTGGTAGATGGCCGCATTCAAACTTCTGAGCGAGAAAATTCTTTGGAAGTTTTAATGGACGACAAAGAACTTGGCGATATTTTGAGTCGCTGTCGAAGCTACGGTGGCAAAACGGTAAATCTGCCAACACCTGCAGGAAATATTAGTACATGTGCCCTTCCTATGAACGACATCATGAATCAGCGAACAATTTGGTATGGAAAAATTCCATTTGGCGTAGTTAAAGACGAAGTCACTTTGGAGCTAACCGGTGATCGACAAGTGTTGATGCTAAAAAGTTTTCGCCCAGGAAAATAAATTTATTTAGCTAAGGCTTTTTCTAAAAGGTGATGTTGAAAAAATAATTCCTGATCACCAAATGCTGAGGCTATAAAGTTACTCTCAAGTTTAATGACGCCAATAAAAAACTTACCAGTAGACGCAGCACTTTCTCTTCCGAATACAGAATAGAGAACGACACCTGGTGATATGGATTGAAGCTTAATGCGCGTGTCAGTGGGATCATTTGCACTTAAGCTTTTAGTGAGTTCTGGATTAGGTACAAAAGTAATTTCATAGGGGTATCTTGGGAGTTGTACGGTAGAGCCATCAGTATTAACTGTTGCAGCTTTTGAAATCGGCAGCTCTCTTTCGCTGGAAATAAGCCCCGCAGCAACGACTGCTCTGATTGAATGTTTAAAAACCAAGCCCAAACCTTTTAATGCAATCCCCTCGGGCGGATCCACAATATTTCTAAAATCATTTGCGAATGGATTTTGATTTTCACCTTGGCCATTTAAGCTATACATAGCTTGAAAATCTACTGACTCTTGACCATCCACTAAAAGTTTTAATCCGATACCAGGTGTATAGGGTAAGCCAGCTTTTGCTAATGAAAATCTTAACAGGCCACCTCCCCCTGTTTCATACATACCCGTCCATCTCTTGAGTTCTGGATTTACTTCAAAGGTGACGAGCGCTGTTGCCCCGTAAGTGTGAATCGCTTTTTCTTTACCTTTTCTGCTCGGCAAAAAATCTGAACTCGCAGTGAAAGTTTCAAGTAATGACTTGCAGTCTAAAAGTTTGAGTAGATTTGGTGTTTTATTCGGAAGCAGTCCATTTGAGTAAGCTGTTCGTTGAATTTGTTGCCAAAGCATACTGCGTTTTTGATCTGCAGATAAACTTGGGCTATATCCATCGATTCCTTCAGCAAATGTAATCATAGAACTCAACGTAAGTAGCAAAAACAAAAAGCTCTTCATAACAAACAGACCCCATAATTAAATTTTGCATTTCAATTCATTAGCATTCTTTGTGCCACGTTACTTCGTCTGCGGATGAATCTGGGGTCTGAATGAATGGTTGAGGTTGTCGACGTTTCAGACAGTGAGGTATTATTTTTCAGATTTTGTGGAACCGAGTTTATTCTCTTTAAGAAATTTTTCGATTCTAAGATTTACGAACTCAGGCATATCGAGCATCGTGCAGTGTGATCCAAAAGCAACCTTTGTTAGTTCTGAACCTTTAATTCTTTTATGAAGGGCCTCTTGATATTTAAAGGGAGTTACCGTGTCTTTTTCACCTGCGATTATAAGTGTTGGAACATCAAATCGATCAAGCACTGAGCGGCCATCATAATTCATCATTGCTTCAAACAAGGTGAGAAAAACTTTTATATCAATTGAAGCCACACCTTTTAAATACACTTCAATATCTTTTACAGCAGTTAGGTGAGGATTAAAGCCTCCGGAAACTTGCATAAACCAAAGTGAAATGGGGTTGTACACCATTTTTTTCCAGAGATAATTACTTGTCTCTGGCAATTGTTCATAAGTTTTTTTCATCAATTCAAATGCTGCGACGGGAAGATTTGTTCCAAACATTCCCGTGATGGGGTTACTCGCAAAGCCATTGATCATTACAATATTGTTAAACATCTCAGGGTATAAATCATAAGCTCGAACCAGAAGTTGAGTTCCCCAGCTGTGACCCCAAAATGAAGCTTTTTCTAATTTGAGATGATCAACAACAGCTTTAATATCATTCACACAAGCATCAATAGTTAGTTGATCATGTTGTTGCGGTATGGGGCTTTGATGATGGCCGCGGTAATCAAGCATGATGACTTGATATTGGCTTGAAAAATATTTTACTTGGTGATGCCAATGATTGGTGAGGCACGCTATGCCGTAACACAAAATCAGTGGTGGCCCCTCCCCGCGCACTTCATAAAAAATGGGGGTTCCATCAAAGCTTGTAGCAAATCCTGTGGTTTTTTTAATGATGTTCATGTTTCTTTATTGTCCCTAAAAACGATAATTGTTTGTCCCACAGAAATGCGGTCGCCGTCTTGAAGTTTTTGATTCTTAACAGATTTTCCATTGAGTAAAACGGTATCGTGTCTTGATTTAAATTGTGCTGAGCCATCTTTATTGGGCAGCAATGCAAAAGCAATGGGTGGAGCTGAAGGTTCAAAGAGTAATCCCTCCACACAATGCGCCCCGATAAGCCGAGGTCCAAATCCGTATGTAAGGGATGTCCCCACTTGAATGCCCTCTATAAATTCTAAATTAAATGGGGGATTAAAAACCGCTATTCGCGTAACCACGGGTCCTTTTTTCTCTAATATATCTGAAGCCACGGCTAAGACGGCATCTACCGTTTCTTGCCAAGTTCCCTTATCAATTTCAGGGGAAGAAAGGGCTGCTGGTTGAGCTGTGACGCCAAGCTCTTTTATTAAAAGCTCGGTTTTTCCGATAGTTATCGTATCTCCAGCTTTGAGTGCGATTTTTTCAACTTTTACATTATTAACTAAAATCCCATTAGATGAACCCAGGTCTTCAACTTCAATGATACCTATCGAGGGGCTGAAAATTTTAGCATGTGGGTTAGAAGCTTTTTGATCTCTGAGCGCCAAATCACCCGTAGAGCGTCCAATGAGGGTTTCATCTTTGATTACGAATTCATCGTCCTTGCGAGGACCGCTCATTACCAAGATTTTGATAAACATGGCCTGTGTAATCCTTGATGAAAGACCTAACGGCGGTTCATATTGACCTTAAGTATAAGATTTAGAACAACAATTGAAAAGTCCCGTTCACTATGTTAGCTTCCCCAGACATTTTAATAATTGTTTTAATTCCTTGCTCCTAATCTCGAGGGTCGAGATGGGGGCTTTAACCGAAAGGATATAGTATTATGGAGACCCGTAACTACGAAACCGTTTTCATTACCAACCCCAACGCGGCTGAAACAAAAGTTCAGGACATCAAAAACCGCAATCAACAAATTATCGAGAATCATAATGGTAAAATTTTGAATCTCGATGATTGGGGTAAGAAAAAAATGGCGTATGCCATTAACAAAGAGCCCAAAGGGCACTACTTTTGTCTAACCTACAGCGCAAATAATGAATGTGTCGCAGAAATTGAACGCAATATGCGTATCAACGAAGAGATCTTTCGTTTTTTAACTGTAAAGATTGATGACAAAGTAGATCCAATGGCAGCAATCGCTGCTTATAAAGTGCGCCTTGAATCTCATGCAAAAAGAGAAAAAGAACGCGCCGAAAGAGACGCTGAACGTAATTCCGATCGTGGTAGTTTCAAAGGCGGCCCTCGTGAAGGTGGCGGACGATTTCATGACAGAGGTGATCGTCCAGAACGCAGCGATCGAGGCGACCGACCTGAAAGAGGCGATCGTTCCGAGCGTGTAAAACCCGAATCAGCGCATGAAGTAGATGCTGATATTCAAGGTGATGAGGAGTAAAAAATGGCTAATTTACCGAAGAAAAATTTTAACAGAAAAAAAGCCTGCAAGTTTTGCACTGATAAAGAAATGTCTATTGATTACAAAGACTATAAAACTTTGAACATGTTTCTCACTGAGCGCGCGAAGATTGTTCCTCGTCGCATCAGCGGAAACTGTGCGTATCATCAAAGATATTTGACCACAGCAGTTAAACGCGCACGTTCATTGGCCCTCGTCGGATTTACAGCTTCGAGCGACTGATGAATCTTCGTGGGATTCTTTCAACCATTATCCTTTCTGCAATAGCGCTGGTGCTCACGGTGACAACGGTTATCTTGACGCCACTACCGCTCATGCTAGTGCGTCGTAATGGGGGGCGTTTAAACTTCTTTATTGCGTCGCTTTTAGGATTAGGCTTTATCGCCTGGTTTGGAACGCCTTCTATAATGGTTCTTTTTTCTGCAGCCGTCATTTTGACTTTTGTTTTCTGTGAGTGTGAAAACCAAAACATTGGTTATTCTACTGCAGCATTTGTAAGTCTTTTGGTCGTCAGCGGATTAGGAACTATTGCACTTGGCGTTGTGATTCAAAATAATGGTTTTGAACCTGCAAGTTTTTTTACAGCGCAAATCGATGGCGCGTTGGCTCAGCTAAAGCTTCCAGCGGGCATTAAGATTGATAAAGATGCGTTGGTGAAACAAATTCCTTCAGCCCTTTTGATAATGGTGATTTTCTCAATTTGGCTGAGTTCAATTCTTGTTTCGCGCGTTGAAAAACTTTTAGGTTGGGTTCCCACGAAACAAAAACATATTTTTGCAAGTAGTGAGCTAAGAAATTGGAAGCTGCCAGATAGTTTTGTTTGGATTGCACTAGCAGCAGCTGCCGGCACTTTTTTTAATAAGGTTGAACCTGAAAGTGTTCACTGGCTTGCAACAAATGTTTTTAACGTTGCCGTTATGCTTTATTTCTTCCAAGGTTTAGCAGTAATTGTCGATTTTTTTATTGTGAAGCAGGTCTCCGTTTTCTGGAGAGCTATGGCTTATTTTTTCATATTTTCGCAGCTCTTTTTGATGGTCGCCTTTTTAGGTTTCGTAGATCTCTGGATGGGATTTCGTAACAGGCAAAAATCAGATAAAAGTGCAGCACGTAATTTTGGAGAGTAAAAATGAAAGTTATTTTAGCACAAGATGTTCGTTCCCTAGGTAAAGTTGGCGATCTCGTAAGAGTAGCTGATGGTTATGCGCGCAACTTTTTAGTTCCTCGCAAACTCGCGATGGAAGCAACAGAAGACCGCGTAAAAGAATTCAAGCACTTACAAACAATGGCAGATGCAAAGAAAAAGAAAGCATCAGCCTCTGCAAAGAAAGTCGCTGAGAAACTCTCGGGTCAAACTGTTACATTGCGCGCTCAAGCGGGCGAACAAGATAAACTCTTTGGTTCTATAACATCAGGTGACATTGCTAACGAACTCACCAAGGCTGGGTTCAACGTTGAGCGCCGCGACATTCAACTCGATGAGGTTATAAAGGTTTTAGGCCAATACCGAGTGAAAGTTAGGATTGCTACTGGTGTAGAAGCTGAAGTTAAAGTAAACGTAGAGCGAGAAAAGTAAGCGCTTACTAACTAACACGCGCTTAAGAACTGGTAAGGGTATATGACAAGGCTTCCTCCACAAAATCTGGAGGCCGAGCAGTCGGTTATGGGTGGGGTCATGATTGATCCCAATGCCCTTGATCGCGTGATAGACATCATTAGTGAAAACGACTTCTACAAGGCCGCAAACAGAAAAATATATAATGCAGTTCTTGGGCTTCGACAACGTAACCAGCCCGTGGATTTGCTTACAGTCACGTCTGCGCTTCGCGATGAAGGTATTCTAGATGCTGTTGGTGGTACGTCGTACCTTGCAACTGTAATTGATCAAACTCCTTCATCAGCAAATATCATGTCGTATGCAGAGATTGTAAAAGAGAAGTCAACGCTTCGAAAACTCCTTGAGAGTTGCAATAGCATTATCGAAAAAACCTACGAACAAAGTTATAGTGATCTTGATGCATTCCTCAACGAAGCAGAATCAAGTATTTTCTCTATTGCTGAAAAAGCAAAAGGCATGGGCCTTACTCATGCTGGGCTAATAATTAAATCAAGCCTTGATCGCATTGAATATCTTTATAATCAAAAAAGTTCAATGACGGGTGTGGCTTCAGGTATTACTGATCTTGATAAAATGACCAGCGGATTTCAGCCTGGCGAGCTCATCATCATCGCCGCTCGTCCTTCAATGGGTAAAACAGCTCTTTGTTTAAATATTGCTCAACACATAGCTTTAAGAGAGAAAAAATCTGTAGCGTTTTTCTCTCTTGAGATGAGTCAAGATCAAGTCATGATGCGTATGTTGGGTTCAGAGGCCCGAGTTAATCTTTCTGATCTTCGCGTTGGACGTGTATCAGATAGCGTTTGGCCAAAACTTATAAGTGTTGCAAGTAAGTTTAGTGAAGCTCCACTTTATATCGATGACACATCTGGTTCTAGCCCCTATGAGATTCGCGCAAAGTGTCGAAGGTTAAAGGCTCAAAAAGGTCTTGATATAGTAATTGTTGATTACCTACAAATCATGGATCTAAAAACAAAAGTAGAAAGTCGTGAGCGCGCGATCTCAGAAATTTCACGTAATATGAAGGCGTTAGCTAAAGAATTAAAAATTCCGGTAATTGTATTGTCCCAAATTAATCGAGGCGTTGAAGGTCGAACAGATCGAAGGCCAATGCTTTCCGACTTAAGGGAGTCCGGCTCAATCGAGCAGGATGCTGACGTGGTCGCGATGATCTATCGCGACGAATATTACGATCGTGAAAATTCTGAAATTAAGGGCCAAGCAGAACTCATTATAGGCAAGCAACGAAACGGCCCAACGGGTGCGGTGAAGATGGCTTGGCTTTCTCAATACGGTACGTTTGCTAATTTACAGCCCACAGCAGAAGCCCCCGGCCCTACGACCCATACCTTCCCAAACGCCTAAATACTTTATTGTAAATTTGATGGTCCAGATTCAAGTGGTTTAGCAAAAAACCGTTGATGGAAAACTAACCTCTTGTTCAAATGAGGCTGTCGAATAAATAGGGGGAAGAAATTTATGGGGAACGAGCTGTTTAAAGCTGTCACAGGCGCCACGGGACTGCCCAGTGATTTAGTCGCAAATGAACTTTCAAAAGTACTATCAAATGTAGGCATCGCACGAGACGAAGTAACGCTCGAAGAATTACGCCTTGCCCTTGCCGAATATTTAAGAGAAGTAATTATTCACGCCAAAGATAAATTTGATGAAGAGGGCGGCATTGTCATTGAAGAAGTAATTTCTCCCGAAGATTTAGGCAAAGAATAATTTAAAAAATAACTTGTAATCATTCAGGCCTCCAAATCATACCAAAATTCGAGTGACAACCATGCTTGATGAGGATGCTTTGACTGGGCTTAAAGAAATTGCTCAGAAAAAAGGAGTTAAGTATCAGACTCTTTTAAATAAGATCGTCAGAAGCTACGTCCATGACGTGAGCACTCCCTACGGAAAAAAAGAAGGACTTACTGAGGAAGCTGTCCGTAAAATTGTTAAAGAAGAGCTTAAAAAGAAACGAGCCTAACTCCTTACCACCCGCCACTAGATTGAATAGCAAAACTTGATTTGAATCATATGCACCTCATGACTATGTCGCGCTTGCGGACTTCATTTTCTTAAGTCAGAAATCATCGCCCTATGAAGTTAGGTATCTAATAGAAGCCTAACTCTATAGGTGTAATCTTGTAGTACTTATTTCGCTTTGTATTTCGAAACAAACATCGGTCAGAAACTATTAGGTTCCTGAACGTTTCTTGAGGACGATTTCCTCCATACGAGCCAGTCTGTCTTCAAGGCTTTGCTCATTCATGAAAACTTCTCTAAGCTTTTGGTTAATGAGGGTCTGATAAGGAACATGTCGCTTTGCTGCGATCTTGCGAATTTCATCAACTACGTCAAGGTCAACGAACATATTCACGCGAAATTTTCCCTTTTTAGGATTGAATTCATCAGATCCAATTTCTATTTTTCCAGTTTTAATTTTTTTCATGATATTTCTCCCATTCTTCTATTAACTCATCCCTGCGTTTTTTGACTTCAGTCATAATCCTGTCCAAAGTGCCTTGCGAAAAATCCGTTTTGTCATCCATGAAAACCAGGGTCAGTAAGTTGATCCGCACCCCTGTTCCACATCCCTCGACATGTACATGCGGAGGGTTGTGATCGTTCACGTTGATTTTAAACTTCAGCGATTCAAAGACAAAAATAACCGGCGACATGGGTATATTATACACATATAATGGGCAATACTCAAATGTTAATTGCCCCACTTAAGGGCACGATTTCAAACTGGTATTTCGTTAAAGCTTGAGCTAGTGAATATCTACCAGTAACAGCGCTCTAGATGGAACTGTTCGAGGCTCTTTGAGCTGTAGGCTTCAAACACTAGATTGAATAGCAAAACTTGATTTGAATCATATGCACTTCATGACTATGTCCGCTGGTGGACTATTGGTTAAATTTAGGATTGTTTCTCAAGATAAAAGGCTAATCCACTTACTAGCGCACATGAGACACTGCCCCAGGCTATATCTACGAGCATGAAATCCCATGGCCAGTGTTTTAAAACGGCGCGATTTGTAAAGTCATATACGCCGTAGACCACTAACCCATAGATTGCTCCGTATATGAGCGCTTCAGTGAGAGTCGCCTTCTTGGGAGTTGCTACGAGTGTTAATAAGCCCAGTGTTAGAAAAAAATAAACAAAACCTGCTTCAAAATATTTTAATTTAATTGAGCCATTTTCTGAATCAATGAGTGGCAAAAGCCGTTGGTGGAAAAAATCTCCAACGACTAGTTTAAACCACAATGCATCAAGGGTGATGAAGGCGATAAATGTTGCGATCCAGGTTGTTGGTTTGAGTGCCATACCCAATACTATTGTTTGCTGGAAGCTGTTGGTACTTTGATTTTATAGGTAGTGATTTTTTTTCTGAGAGTGTTTCTGTTGATTCCAAGAAGTTCTGCGGTTTTAATTTGGTTGCCACCTTGTAAGCGTAGGGCCAATTCGATCATGGGCCGTTCAACTTGCTCCATAACTTGGCTATAGAGATTTTTTACGCGGCCACCTTCTTCGATTTGTTTTAAAATAACTTCGAGTTTGCTGCGAACAAGTTTTTCTAGACTGACCTTATTTAAATTAGCAACAAATAAATTGTTTGATTGTCCGTGTGATGGCGTCACGTGTTATTCCCCCTAAACTCCTCGAGTGTTGGGGTTCCATATATATTTATGCAGTTGAAGTTGCAAGCGGACATGTAAAGAATCACTTAATATTTTTTCAGCTAAGCTTTTATTAGACATGGTTTCAAATGCGGGACTCATAAACACGGTGCATTTTTTTTCTAACGATTTTTCAGATATTAGTTGCTTTGCCCATTCATAATCATTTTCGCTGCACAGAACAAACTTAATTTGATCTTGTGGATTCAGTGCTTCAAGATTTTTGAAATTAAAACTATTCCCTGCGTCACTATCGGGGGTCTTAATATCGATAACCTTTATAACGCGTGAATCAACTTGAGTTGTGTCATAATAACCATTTGTTTCTAAAGAAACGGTATAACCTTGATCACAAAGATTTTTCATTAAAGGTAAAATGTTTTTCTGCGCCATAGGTTCACCACCAGTGATGCAAACGTGTTGAGCTTTGTATGATTTTATTTTTGTTTCTAATTGTGAAAGTAAAAACTCAGTGCCTTCATAATAACTATATTTTGTATCACAATAATTACAGCGAATATTACAGCCCGTTGTGCGCACAAAAACAGTGGGCCATCCAGCAAGTGTTGACTCCCCTTGAATGCTATAAAAAATCTCATTAATTTTTAACGAGAGATCTTGATTCTGTTTTTCTGTGTGATTCGTTTCAAGCATGGAGCCCTTCATACATCAAAAGCACCATTTATGCACTGCGACAGGGCCTTTTGTCGAGATAAATTCGCAGCATATATGACTTTAGCCTAATATTTTTAAATACTTAGAGGTAGGGTTAGAGTGGTTCCAAAAGCTGGCTTCATATACAATTAAATCATGGCTCCTCTACTTGAAAAGTTTCGTCGTGATATTGTGGGCACTCTTTGGGCCGCACTTGGGCTTTTTTTAGCTCTAGCACTCCTAAGTTTTAACCCCGCGGATCCTTCATTTAATTCGGCTTTAAAAGTTTCTCAAAATTATAAAGCGGGTCTCGCCGTTCATAATTTGTGCGGATACTTCGGAAGTTTTTTAAGTGATATTTTTTATCAAGTATTAGGAATTTCTTCTTGGCTAATCATTGTCGGCACACTTCGAAGATCAGCTCACGCATTTCAAGGTAAGCCCATGCCCGCGGGAAAACTGCGCATGCTTTGGGGCGTGTTACTTCTCTTGGTATTTGCAAGTCTCTTTGGACTCTATTTACCTGAAACAAGAATATTTCAAAACCATGTTTCTTTGGGCGGTGCTGTAGGAGTTATTGTTAGTCAGGGCCTTGTGAATATTTTTAATCGAGCCGGTGTTGGCATCATTTTATGGACGTCAGCTGTTGTGCTTGTGATTTTTTACACTGAAAAACGACTTACTGAGATATTGCCGCGCAATATGTTTAATCCGTTTTCTATTTTAGTAGCATGGAAAGCAAAATTTAAAATTTCCGCCCTGAAATTATTTAAACGAAAAGAAAAGCCCGCACTTGTCATTACGCAAAGTGGTATGCGAGATGGCCTCATACATAATAATCCAGTGAAATTTTCATTAGACTCACAAGCAAGTGGTGCTGATGACTCTGAAGAAACGGGCTCATTTGCCTCAGTCATTAGAAATCCCATGGCTGCTAAAAAAGAAAAAATTGCTAACAAGCTAAAAGCTGTTTTTAACCAAGCGCCAAGGCTCGTAGAAAATTGGGAACTTCCAAACCTTAATCTTTTAAACGACCCTCCCGGTGGCCAAAAGAAAATTGATGAAAGAGAAATTTCTCGCAACGCTCGTTTAGTTGAGCAAAAGCTCGCAGAGTTTGATGTGCTCGGGCAAGTTGTAGAGGTAAAACCCGGGCCCGCAGTCACCATGTATGAGTTTAGACCGGCAGCGAGTATTAAGATTAATGACATTACAAAATTAACAGATGATCTGTCTTTGGCGCTTTCTGCTGAATCACTCAGAATCATTGCCCCCATACCCGGGCGTGATGTGGTGGGAATTGAAACATCAAATAGTAAGCGCGATACGATTTACATGAAAGAGCTTCTTGAGTCGCGAGATTTTTGGTCTGAAGATATAAAGCTCCCTGTAGCGCTTGGTAAAAATGTCAGTGGTGAACCAAAAATTATTGATCTAAGAAAAATTCCACATCTCTTGGTCGCAGGAACAACGGGCTCAGGAAAAAGCGTTTTTATAATGTCGCTTGTTACAAGTCTCATCATGCGCCATTCACCAAAAACCCTAAGACTTATAATTGTTGACCCAAAGCAAGTTGATTTGGCTGTATTTCATCAAATTCCACATTTACTTATGCCACCGGTAAAAGATGCAAAGCCCGCAGTGAACACATTAAAATGGCTCATTCGTGAAATGGAAAAGCGTTACAGATCAATGAGCAGGTTTAACAGTAAAAGTATTGAAGCTTACAATGATGCCGTCACCGCAATAAAATCTGATGAGCTTGAAACACATCGCGAAAGAATTAAAGCTTTTGAAGATAATCCACAAACCGCTATGCAGTCATATTATTGTGAGCAACAACCTTACATAGTTGCTGTTATTGAAGAGTTTGCAGATCTTATGTCGGTAGATAGAAGTGGTGTTGAGCCCGCAGTTGTTCGCTTGGCGCAAATGGCTCGAGCTTCGGGTATTCATTTAGTAATTGCTATGCAGAGTCCGAGACGTGAAGTTCTAACGGGTTTGATTAAAACAAACTTCCCCGGACGCATTAGTTTTAAAGTGGCGAGCAAAGTAGATTCAAGCATTGTTCTTGATCAACGTGGCGCTGAAAGACTCTTATCTGTTGGAGATATGCTTTACTTAGCGCCTGGTTTATCTCAGCCACAGCGTTATCACGGTGCATTTTTGCGTGATGAAGAGATGACGGCTGTTAGTGAATTTTGGATGAAACAGGGTACACCGCAGTTTAATTCTACGGCGGTATTATCAATGGAAGAGGCTGAGAACGCTGGCAGCGATGACGAATATATGAACCCTGATCGTGAAGAGGGTTATGATGAAGTTGTAGCTTTTGTGACGAGTCAAAGAGAAGTCAGTGCAAGTCTTATCCAGCGGCGATTTAGATTTGGTTATCCTAAGGCTGCAAGACTTATTGAAATTCTTGAAAATGAAGGTGTTGTTGGACCTTCAAATGGCAGTAAGCCACGCTCAGTACTTGCAAATAAAATTAGCTAATCTTTTTCTCACACTGTGATAAGACAATAAGTCATATGAAAAAAATAATCGCCATGCTTATTTTTAATTTCGCACTTGTGTTGGCTCTGTCATCAAGCGCTAATTCGGCAATGCCACTTCAGCGGATTTTGCGAGAGGCTGAAAATCTTTCGCTTAATCATGATCGAATATTGGCCAGTAACGTACTTCAAAGAAATTTGAAAAAAGCGTCAACAGCAGATACCCCCGTTTTACGCGAAAAACTTCTTCAGCTATCAAAACTCTTTTATACAGACGAAGGGTTTCGAGCTCATTTATCGGGCAAGGAGTTATTCGCTCAACAAAAATACGCAGACGCACTTGAAAAATTTCAAGAAGCCGATGAACTTGAAAAAGGAAATACCGATGTTTTGCACATGTTAATAATATCGCAGGTACAATTAAAAAAAACAGCTCTTGCATTAGTTGAACATAAGCGCGCAATTCAAATGTGTCCCATTGATATTGAATTACAAAAAGATTATTTGATGATTCTTGTGGCGCAAGAAAAGTGGAAAGAAGCCATAGAGCAAGCTGACTTGTTAGCTAAGGAATATAATGACACATCAACCCAGACTCAAAAAGATCGTGGCCATGCACTTTACGAGCTAACGCTTAAACATGATGCCAAAAAAGCATTTGAAGGGGCCGTTCATAAAGATCCACGCTTTCCTGAGCCGTATTACTATCTATCTCTGATTAAAGAGAAAATCGAGGCGCAGAAACTTTTGACGAAATATGTGAATCTCTGCAAAGATAAAAGCTCAATGAAGTACGAGCGAGAACTCAATCTTTGTTCGAAGCAGCTAGAGGCTGAGAAGAGGTTAGCTCCATGAAGTTAATTCAAAAATTATTTTTGATCTGTGTTTGCGTTGCGGCACTGGTCGGATGCGGCGTTAAGGGTGATCCAGTCCCTCCCGCAACACCAGCGGAAATTGGGCGTGGTAAACCATTGTTTAAGGGCGAAGAGGTTGATTCGTCTATTGTTCCAAAGCGCAAAGCGCCAGCAATTGAGCAAAAAGATGAACAAGAAAACGACAACGAGTAAAACTAAAACTGAATCTAGCCCCGGACTTCATTTTACTAAAATGACGGGTACGGGAAATGATTTTATTATTTTCGATGCTCGCGAAAAAACATTCCCCAAATTTGATCGTAAATTACTGGCGCAATCTTTATGTCGAAGACATTTTAGCGTTGGTGCAGACGGAATTATATTTATTGAAAAATCTAAAAAAGCGCACGTCGCATTTAAATGGGATTTTTACAATGCAGATGGAAGCCCGGCTGACATGTGTGGCAACGCCGCTCGATGTGTTGCTCGCTACGCACTTGAAAAAAACATCAGCGATCGTACAACAAGTTTTGAGACAGTAGCTGGGGTAGTAAACGCACGTGTGAAGCCCAACGGAATGGTAGAGGTTGAAATGCCAAAGCCTGCGATATTAGAAAAATTTTTGCAAGTACCGGTAGGAAGTGCTTCCCTTGATATTTTTTATGTAAACACAGGTGTACCACATGTCGTTAAGCAAACAGATGATTGGGAGGGAGACTATCTAAAAGAAATGGGTAGTTATCTGCGTAATCATGAGCTCTTTGAAAAAACAAATGGAGCCAACGTTACCTTTTACGAAGTCATCGGTGAAAAAACAATTCAATCTGCAACTTATGAACGCGGTGTAGAGGGTATAACGCTAGCTTGTGGCACCGGTGCCGTTGCGGCAGTTGCTGCGGCCGTGCTTGGCGGAATGAAGGGCTCGGTAGAAGTGAAAGTGCCTGGTGGCATGCTTCACGTTGATACAGATTCAGATTTAAGTTTTGCCACACTAGCCGGTGAGGCGCGTTTTATTTGTGAAGGTGAAATTAAGCCGGAGGCACTTTTGTGAGCGGTGTTTTAAGTCATTTTTTTGAAGGTGTTACAACGGCACTTATTACACCCTTTAAGAATGGGGAAATAGATTTTAATTCACTAAAAACACTTTTACGTTTTCAAATTGATAATGGCATTGAAGGTTTTGTTGTTTGCGGAACCACCGGCGAATCAACAACCTTGAGTTTAGAAGAAAAAACAAAACTTTTAAATTTTGTTATTACTGAAATTTCAGGCCAAGTTCCGGTCATTGTAGGAAACGGCACATTTAGCACACAAGAGAGCATTTATCTTGCCAGTGTATTTGAAAAAATAAAACCCGGTGGTCTACTGACCGTGACACCCTATTACAATAAGCCTCCACAACGTGGGCTTGTGAAACATTATGCGGCAATTGCTCAATCCACAAAACTTCCGATCATTTTATACAACGTACCCTCTCGCACATCGCTTAAGATGGAACCCGAAACGGTTTTAGAAATTGCAATGGCCAATGAGAATGTCGTGGGTGTTAAAGAGGCTGCTGGGGATATAGAGGTGATTAAAAAATTGAAAAAAATATGCCCAAAAGATTTTATGATTTTATCTGGCGATGATGGAACCTTCACTGAAGCGATGGCTTACGGTGCTCAAGGTGTAATTAGTGTTCTTTCGCATGTTGTACCCAGCTGGTGTGTGAAGGCTGCAGAAGCTGGGCGTGAGAGTTTTAAGTTGGGTAAAAAAAGTGAAGTGGTTGATAAACTAACCAGTGAGATAAAAGAAGTGTGTGATCTTCTTTTTTGTGAGGCAAATCCAATTCCTGTGAAATGGGCTATGAAAGAAATGGGAATTATTGAATCAGGTGAACTGCGGTTGCCGTTAGTGGAGCTTGATAAAAAGTTTCATAAGCCAATGCTAGATGTATTAAGAAAAATGGGGTCATTGTGAAAACAAGTGCCCAAATACAGGTGGCTGTTTTTGGCGGATCAGGTCGCATGGGTAAAGAACTCGTAAACCTAATCTGTAAAGAAACAAAATTAAATTTATGCGCCAGTATAGATGCAAAATCCGCTGTCACACTTGGGAATCTTAAAAAATATTTTCCCGATGTCGTTATCGATTTTTCAAGCCCCGAGGGAACCGTTCAAATCGCCAAATGGTGCGCGCAAAACAAAGTAGCCCTTATTACTGGCACCACGGGCCTAAAAGAGTCTCAAGAAAAATCAATTCAAAAGGCATCTAAAAAAACAGCGATTTTTAAAAGTGCAAATATGGGTTTGGGTATCAATGCACTAGCGGGAGTATTTAAAGAATTTTTAAAAACATTCTCAGCTACAGAAATAGAAATTGAAGAGACCCATCATCGTCATAAAAAAGACCGGCCCAGTGGTACGGCAAAATTTTTATTAAATGAAGTCAAAGCCAGTATTCCTAAGGGCCGCAAAATTAAAATTGGTGAGCCCGTAAGTCTGCGTGGTGGTGAAATTTTTGGTGTTCATAAAGTTAATTTTTATGCAGACGGCGAATGGCTCAGTTTTGAACATACTGCCACTGATAGATCGATTTTTGCTCGAGGTGCACTTAAAGCTGCTCAATGGATTAAGGGTAAAAAACCAGGAATGTACTCAATGAAAGATATGCTTTTTAATGGGTAGGGCAATCGTCAGTCTAGGTTCAAATTTAGGCGATCGAAAAGACATGCTTAAGCAAGCTTTAGAGCGCATTTCTTTTTCTAATAAAATTTTATCAATCAGTGAAATCTATGAGACTTATCCACGTGCCGGCGATGGCCGAGACCCGTATCTTAATTGTTGCATCGAACTTGAAACCGACATGAATAGCTTTCAGCTTATGCAGTTTTTAAAAGAGACGGAAAGACAACTTACCGATACCCAAGATAATGAACGGTTTAACTATAGCTCCATTGATTGTGACCTTATTGCTTTTGAATTAGAGGTCATCATGACGCCCCAACTAACTCTCCCCCACCCCGACGCTTATCGTCGGGCTTTTGTTATGATTCCACTGTCTGAAATTAAACCCGATTGGAATCACCCGATTTTGAATAAAAATGCCAAAGACCTAGCTCATGATGTTTATTGGCCAGGATGGGGAACTTTCTTTGCTCACGGCAAGACCCTACTTGATTTTTAAGCCCAGCCAATCTACATCTAAGTCTTCGAAAAGCTTGAGCCGGAGGCGCCATGAAAATCTATATAGACAGTGCAGACATTAAAGACATTAAAGAAGCTCTATCCATGGGGCTATGTGATGGGGTTACAACAAATCCTACACTTGTAGCAAAAACAGGACGCGACTTTCGTGAAGTGCTTAAAGATATTTGCAATGCGGTAAATGGCCCCATTTCTGCGGAAGTAATTAGTCTTGAAGCAGATAAAATTATAGCCGAAGGCCGTGAGCTCGCAAAAATTCATGACAATATTGTAGTTAAAATTCCCATGGGTATTGAGGGCGTAAAAGCGGTAAAGCAATTTGCGGCTGATCGTATAAAGACTAACGTCACCTTGATATTTAGCCCACTTCAAGCGCTTCTTTGTGCAAAAGCGGGTGCAAGCTATGTAAGTCCATTCGTTGGCAGATTAGATGATGTTGGCGCTGTGGGTATGCAGTTGATTAGTCAAATTAGAAAGATTTTTGATAATTATGACTATTCAACAGAGATCCTCGTTGCCAGTGTTCGCGGCCCTATTCATGTGCTTGATGCAGCTCTCACAGGAGCAGATATTGCCACCATGCCTCTCTCTGTAATTAAATCACTTTCAAGTCATCCATTAACTGACAAAGGCATTCAATTATTCTTAAAAGATTGGGAAAAGGTTCCTAAGTAAAATGTTAAAAACCTTAAGGTTTTTCGCTCCAGTGTTCATGCTGGTCTTATGTGCCTGTAGCTCTTCACAAAAAGCAGAACTAGACTATTCTTTGGCGGCTATAAATAGTGCTGTTGAGTCGCAATTAACTATGGGTATTCAGCGTAAAAGTGAAAATGGACGAACATTTTTTTCTCGACCATTTGTGGTTAAGCAAGAAAATGAATCTGATGGGAATATTGTGCGTCAGCGTGGTCGCGCTAAAGTCGAGGTTTCCGGTGATCGTAGGCCTTATACTATAGATGTGTCTGTGGACATTGAGGGCGCTCAGGTAGTTGGAAAAGAACAACCTAGTGATAGTGACTATTCAAGAATTCGTTCTGACAATGGACTAGCCAAAAAGCTATTAAGTAATATCTCGGCTACTCTTGAACGTCGCGGACAATACAAAAACTTCATTGACGATTTCCGTCCTTTCTAGCAAGATTAATAGATAGATATTCAAAGCTTCTCTCTGACTATGGAAGGTTAAGAGATTGCAAACAGTGCTCGTACATCAAAGAAGTAAATCTTTTAACAGCTCAGCGGTTTTGCTTGGCTTGAGCATTTCTGTTCTTCTTTCTATTCCTGTTAAAACTGCAAATTATGATTTTAGACATTTCAATGTTGATGAAGGCCTCACTATTTCATTTTCAAAGAGTGCACCTCCACTAGCTGCACTTGAAGATGAAAGACTCCCCGTTGTACAAACAGAACCAACACAAGAGTTTATTGTAGAAAAAGGATCCATTGCGCTCATAGCCGGAGTAAATGCTGCTTGGCCGAAGCTTAAGCGCTATGCGAGATTTTTTGCGCACATCTCTCAAAAATCTATTTCCCATAAATCTTATTCAGCAAACGCTAATGACACAAATATCACAAGCATCAATGATCTCACCAAACTGGTTGTTGCAGTACCTGCACAAAAAGAATTGGTTGTTAGGCCTAAGGGGCCAATGAGATTATTGCAAGTAAGAGCCTTAACAGAAATTATGTCTGAGCCAAAAGCTGACATTAAGAAGATTCAATTGGCGCAAGCAAATCCCACTATTGTGAATGATGCACAAAACTCAGTGCGTACCATTCGCGATGAAGTTGAAGAACCTCTTAAAGCACCAGCAGTGATGCGTTCACTGCCCACAGGTGAAGAGGCGCCACCGAAGATTGTGGATCCACAACTTAAAGTAATTATTCCAAATACAACATCAGAGAAGATCGCTGATACTAAAAAATCAAAAGTTTCAGAACCTGAAAGTTCTAGCGATCAAATCATTATAGATGGGCCTAGCAAAAAAGATGTTTGGAGGATTGCAGCGTTAAACCAGCCCAAAGCCCCTGAAATTCATAAAACAAATGATGCGTCATCAAATGATGGTGGAAAAAAATCTGACACAAGTTTTTTAACCGATGAAAAGGTTAATGACCAACTCTTCGCAAAAAAAGTAGATGAGGCCCCAACCCCCGCTGTAGAGACTACTCAAGAGATTAGTCATAAAATTGTTGGACGCGTAGAACTTATGGGTGGATTAGCGGCAACTGGTAATAGCACAAAACTGGATATTCAATGGAAAACTGGTAATCATACCAGACCTGCATTGGTTGACTATTCAACGGGCGAGTTCGTTATTGAAACCCCCACTCTTCAGGCCGGTAAAATTATTGCCACATTAATAGATGATACAACGCGAGTTTTGGGTCGGGGTGATTTTGATTTAACAGATGTTGGTCAGCCTGGGCAGAGAATGCTTGAGGGCGTAAAAATTATCATTGAACCGCAAAACTCACTCATTAAGGGCCAAATCTTTAGCGCGTATAGTGTTGATGAGAATTTCATTCCGGTAAAAGAGGCAGAACTTTTTGCCCCAGCGGCTGTAAGAGAAGTTGCAGACGCTAAAGGAAACTTCAGGCTCGGTGGACTCAGCTCTGATTCGACATTCTTTCTTGATGGATATGCGCCAGACCATTGGGGAACAAGAGTCATGGTTGAAGGAAACCAAAAACCACGAGTTCCTGTATTTTCAGAAAAAATGCTTCAAAGCTTTTTTGATATTACCGGCCATTCAGCAAATAACACAGAGCTTGGTGTAATCTGGGGCAAGGTTAAGCGTAAGGGCAAACCAATCGCCGGTGTTTCAGTGGGATTGTCATCGCCTGATGCCATTGGTCCAATATATTTTAATGCATTACACATTCCTGATAAAAACATGAGAGCAACATCCGATAACGGACTTTATGCATTCATAAAGGTAAAACCTGGTCTTCACGTTGTGATGTCACAAATTCAAAATCAAGAGTTACCATCAACAGTGGTGAGTGTTGCGCCAACGATGGTTTCGTATGCTGAAATAAATATGAAGGTAATGCAAATTCAGGGACGTGTTTATGACCCCGTAAAACAACAAACAGTTCAAGCCCAGGTAAGTGTCGTTGGTACTTCAAAGACAGCGGTTTCAGGTCAAAATGGATTTAATTTAAAGATTCCAAGTACAGATCCGGTTTTATTTGTAGATGCTAATGCGGGACCTGAATATTTTATTTCACGAGAAGCCGTGGCGCGCACCCAAAGTAAAAAAATCGATATGTACATGTTTAAAAAATCTTGGCTCTCAGATCAGTTTAGAAATATGGGTTTAAAATATGATGAACAAAAAGGTATAATCCTTGGCTATGTAAATGGCCCGGCATTTCATGTCGCCTTAGATAGCAAGAGCAGTGACTCTGTAAATGAAAATACGCTCTACTTTGATAATACAGGTAAAATTCAACCTGATAGTATTGAGGGTGTTGCTGGCGGTGGTGGATTCATCATCACGAATCTAAAGCCTGGAGTTCACACCTTGGTGATCACGTCAGCTGAAGGTGAAATAGTCGCTTCACGTATATTTGTATCTGAGGCTGGAGTTTTAAACGTACTATCTATGCCGCTTAGACCTTAATTGCTGTTTTGCGATTCAAATAGATCTTAGCTTCGGTTCTTGCGATCCAAATCATTAACAATACTGTGTGCGTCTTCAGCTTGTTGATGAAACAATTCCATTCGCGCTTTTCGGCCAACAGGTAATCGAATATGGTAACCCACTGGCAAATAAGTATTGGCGGCTATTGTTTTGTTCTTAAGATCAGGATTATAAAGCTTAAGCTCTTCCATTGTGATGCCTACGATGTCTGTCAAAGTGCGCGCACGCATGCTGTATTTAAGATCAATTGTATCTGCCTCTAAGGGGAGATGTTTATCCATTGTTCCAAAAATTTCATCTTGATACTTTTCGCCATGAAGTGCTGCTAAAAATTCGCAATAAAAATTCATTGATGCAAAGCCAAATGAAGGAGATTTATATTTTTTAATGATCTCAGAGAGCGCTGTGGTGCGAAGTTGTTTCTTAGCGCGAAAGAGTCCACCGGGGCCATGGTTATAAGCTGTAACGGCGAGCGGCCAGGATCGAAGAATTTTAAAGTTACTGAGCATTAATTTTGCGGCAGCTTCGGTTGCTTTAATGGGTGAGTTTCTTTCATCAATTTGATCGCCAACTTTTAAGTAATAAGTGCCAGTGCCCACCATAAATTGCCAAATTCCACTTGCTCCAACTTTGCTTTGTGCTGCTTCATTAAAGCTTGACTCAACAAGTGGTAATCTAACGAGTTCAACGGGAAGATCGTAGCGGGCAAATATTTCTTCCATTTCATTTATATATTTAGAGCTGTGGACAATGCCACTTCTGTAATAATTTTTCTGACCACGTTGATCACGCACATTATAAGCTGCGGTTTTAAACACTTGTTGTCTTTTTCCAGGAACACTTTCTAAGAGTTTATAAAGTCGAAATTCTTCTGCTGAGAGTTTTGTGTATTTCTTTTTGCTCGCTAAGTTTGTTAAAAGATTTCTAATATTATTTTTTGCGTTTGCTATTGAATTTCTTTCGTTTGCGTCTTTGGTGAATCTGCTTGTGGGTTGTGCGTAGATATTGCGCGCATCAACAACGGCGAAGATGATCCATGGATATTGTTGATGATGGATTACTGAAAATCTTGAAGAATATTTTGTGTAAATATCAAACCAGAATTTAACGCGATCGCGTAATACAGCGGGCACTTTAAATTCTGGGGATAAGCGATTAAGTCTATCACTTAAAACGTCATCAGTATTTAAAGCGTGATCAACAAATTCAAGAGGAATTTTATTAATGTCATCTTCAAGATCAAGCTTCTTTTGAATATCAATTTTATTTACAGTCTCAACAATTTTAACTTCACGAGCGTCAATTTGTGCTTCAGCAATAGGAGCGCTTTCTAGTGCGGGCTTAACGAGATCACTCTGCAAAAAAGTGAATGCATTTGCAATACGATCACCCTCTTTATCGCTAACAACAAAAGCGCCATAAAGAATGGTTGCTGGAATCGCTATGTAGAGGATTATACCTGTTAATAACTCTCTTATAATTCTCATTAAATCACTCCCCATTGTTACCCCCTATTAGAGCAAGGGCAGTGCCATTGGTTATAATAAAATACACAGCAATTACAAATACTTAATTAGTTTGAACGGTATTAAAACCGTCTAAGAAATAGACGCTTGTACGGAACTTTCTGGTCGGTCAATTGAGGTGGATTTAGGGGCTAATTCAAATATAGGGGTTTATACATCGTATTTGCGAAGGGCGTTTATAGCGCTTTTAAAGCCAATTTTTACGATACGACTTAATATCTCTGGGTTAAGTGAGAAATGATCTACAAAAAACATTTCGTAGTTTTGTGATTGAGGATGAATATAAATATAATCCACCTCTCTACGAAAGTTGGCTTTTTTAGCAAGTATTTCAACTAAACGCTCAGCATGTTCTGGCGGCAACCCATTTTCTTTAAAATACCCTGCAACAGTATTAATCATGCTGCGCACATTTTCACGAGCCTGGATGCTCTTAATTATTTTTTGCTCTACGACTTGATACAATGCTTGGTTGATAATAATCGGAAGACCAAAATTACTCAGTGAGCCGACTTCAGGTGTGTAGTGATAAGGTTGAATAGAATAACTTGAAATAACAAGATCAGCACCCACATCACTTGCAACATGTGTTGAAAGAGTGTCTCTAATTTCTCCGTCAAAATAATAAATCGGGTCACCCGTCAGATCTTTAATGGGATACGGAGTAAATACGGGAGGTAAGCTAATCGATGCGGCTACCGCATCACTAATGGGAGCATAGTTGATATAACTAACTTCGGGATCTTTTGTCTGTGTTGGTAGAGGCCCAAACACAGCTTTTCGTGAATGATTTAAATGTGTGGCAATGGCAAAAAACTCAACACCCAATTCACTAAATGAATTTGTGGGGAGTACATATTTACGCATGTATTTTTCAATGCCTCGTGCAGTAAAAATACCATCAAGTTTTAGTTTGTTTTTTAAAATCGTTTCAATGCCACCGGTGATTAGAGATTTATTTTTAAAGAGGTAGTTATACATTCCGCCAAATGAAGGGGCGTTTAGTGAAAACATGTCGAAATAAGACATGGCTTTAAATTTTGTTTTACGCACAGGTTTTTTTATGAGCCCAGCACCCATTTGAAAACTTTCAATAATATTTTCAATTGAATGACCAGATGCTAAAATAGAAGATATAAAAGCCCCTGCACTTGAACCAACATAAGTTTTAATGGCTAGGGGATCATGGAGGTGAGGGCTTTCTTCCACGCGTTCGTGGGTGCCACCAATAAATTTAAATCCTTTTTCTTGAAGTGCTAAACAAACCCCAATATGAAATGCCGCGGCTTTCACGCCACCACCGCTTAAGACTAGAGCAATTTTCTTTTTATTCTTAAGCTTCAGCATAAGGCCTCAAGTTAGAGTAAATCACACCGCAGTTATATATTTTATCCGTGTATTTTTCTAAAGTACCACCATAATCCATATTTATTGAGTACCCACCATGGTCTGGTCTAGTGAATACTCAATTTTGAGTTTACAAAGGTTTTTCACATGTTAAGCTTGAGTAGTCGGAGGGTGTTATGGCATCTACTCAATGGTTACCGTTACTCAGTTACTCAGCAAAGTATGGCATAAGTTTGTCGACTTTAAGGCGGCGCATCAAGTCTAGTACCATTAATTTTAAGCAAGAAAATGGTAAATATTTAATAGCTGATGAAATTGACGATGTGCGTGTGACTCAACCTCAACAACAATCTAAACCCACGTCTCAATCTACACAAAATTTTCACCAAGAAACACAATCTGCCTCTTTGCAAACATCTACGTTCGTTGAAGCGTCAGTCTTAACTTCTGCAAACCGACTCGTTGAAGAACTCAAAGCAGCTTACGCAAAAATTTTGCAAGAAAAAGAAGAGCAAATTTCTCTTCTCAAAGAAGAAGTCGTTGATTTACGCATGCTTGTTCGAATTTTAGAAGACCAAGTAAATAGAACACGTGGCGCCGAAGCACCACGTACACAGTTACCCTCACCGGATGATATTTTTTTCGGCGGTTAAGCCGCACCCGCAACTAATCGACCTTTGCGTTGCTTAGCACCGCGTGAGCCAATTGTTGAACCAGGATCTTGACCAGCAGTCTTTAATGAAGTGATCTTCTTTTCAAGAGCTACTGCCAAAACCTCAGAAAGATTTTTCACCGGAATAAAATTCAGTTTCTTTCTGAATTCCTCGGGAATTTCTTCCAAGTCCTTCACATTGCGAAAAGGAATAATTACGTCTTTTACGCCTTGTCGCATTGCCGCGAGAGATTTTTCTTTTAACCCACCGATAGGAAGTACTTTTCCTAAAAGTGTAAGTTCACCTGTCATTGCAACATCTTTTCTTACAGGATTATCTGTAAGTAAACTAATGATCGAAGTGGCAAGTGTGATACCAGCCGAAGGACCATCTTTGGGAATAGCACCTGCGGGAATATGTACGTGGATATCATGCTCTGCAAAATAATCTTCTGAGATGCCAAGATCTTTAGCGTGAGCTCGTGCAAAACTCATTGCGGCTGTTGCTGATTCTTTCATTACATCGCCAAGCTGACCTGTTAATGTAAGTCCGCCTTTGCCCTTCATTTTTGAAGCTTCAATGTAGAGGATTTCTCCGCCAAATTGAGTCCAGGCAAGACCCGTTGTAACGCCAATCTCGTTTCTCTCCAATTCATCTTCGCGGATGTATTTTGGAGGACCCAAGAGTTTCTCAACAGATTTTTGGTTGATGATGGTTTTCTCGGTGCTGCCTTCGGCAACTCCGCGGGCGATCTTTCTGCAAACGCTTCCAATTTCGCGTTCGAGATTTCTCAAACCAGCTTCTCGTGTGTATCCGCCGATGATGCGTTTTGTGCCTTCATCTTTGAATTCAATGTTTTTATCTGTAACGCCGTTTTCTTCCATCTGTTTCTTGATCAAGTACTTGCGTGCGATGATCAATTTTTCTTCTTCGCTGTAACCAGATAGTTGGATGATTTCCATTCTATCGCGTAAAGCTTGAGGAATGGTTTCTAAAACGTTAGCAGTTGCGAGAAACATTACGTTGCTAAGATCAAAATCAATATTTATATAATGATCGCGAAATGAATGATTTTGTTCGGGGTCTAAAACCTCAAGCATTGCTGATGAGGGGTCGCCTCTAAAATCACTTCCGAGTTTGTCAATTTCATCGAGTATGAAAATAGGATTGTTTGTTTGAGCTTGCTTTAAACCCTGAACAATCCGACCGGGCATGGCACCTACGTATGTACGTCTGTGACCGCGAATCTCAGCTTCATCTTTTACTCCGCCAAGGGAGATGCGAACGAATTCACGACCCATGGAGCGAGCAATACTTTTGCCAAGAGAAGTTTTACCTACACCTGGGGGGCCTACGAAACAAAGAATCGGACCCTTCATGCGGGATTTTAATTTTCTAACAGCCATAAATTCCAAGATGCGATCTTTAATCTTTCTTAGATCAAAATGATCTTCGTCTAGAATTTCTTTGGCACGTTGGAGATCAAAATTATCTGCAGTGTTTTTTGACCAAGGAAGATCCACGAGCCAGTCTATGTAAGTACGTACCATTGTTGCTTCAGAAGCATCAGGGTGCATTCTCTCTAAACGTGACAATTGCTTAAGAGCTTCCTTTTCGGCGTGCTCAGGCATGTGACAAGCTTCAACTTTTTCACGTAATTCATCGATTTCTTCAGACTTTGTATCTTGTTCACCAAGTTCAGATTTGATGGCTCTGATTTGCTCGCGTAAGAAGTATTCTTTTTGCGAGCGAGTCATTTCATCTTTTGCTTGTGAGCGGATGCGCGCTTGCATTGCCAATAATTCAAGTTCTTTTACTAAGAGATCATTCACACGACGGAGACGCTCTTTGTGATCAAGTGTTTCAAGGATCGCTTGAGCTTCTTGAACTTTAAGACCTAGATTACTTGCGACAAGGTCAGCAAGTCTTCCGGGATCACCTACATCATCAAGTACCATGAGGATGTCAGGTGAAAGCATTTTTCCAAGGGAGATGATTTTTTCAAGATGCTCTTTTACATTTCTGATCATCGCTTCAATTTCGATTGAAGGAGCAGAGAGTGCGTTTTCATCGATTTTTTTAACTTTTACTATAAAACTTGGTGCGGTCTGAGTGAATTTTTCAACTCTACCTTTTGCAACACCTTGAATGAGAATTTTTACGCGCCCGTCTGCGAGCTTTCGCATTCTCATGATCATTGCGATTGTTCCGACTTCATAAATTGACTCAGGTGAAGGATTTTCTTCAGTGAGCTCTTTTTGTGAAGCCAGAAAGATTAGCCTGTTTTTTGCTAATGCATCTTCGACCGCTTTGATAGAAGGTTCACGACCCACAAATAGTGGCAAGATCATGTAAGGGAAAACTACAATATCCCTAACAGGAAGCATTGGCATTGTTTCTGGAATCTCAAGCGCTTTATCGTCGAACGTCATTGTCTAGCCTCCGAGGAGAGTAAAGTTGTCTCATTAAACTCATCGGAGATGAAAGTTCGAATCTTTAGAAAATAATTCAGATTATAAGGGCTTGGCTGAAAATAATTTTTAACAAACGAGGTATTTGAACTCGCGATCAGTGTGTCAGAGTATTTCATGTATGAAAGCATTGATGAAAATAAAAAAACCAGACCTTCATATCGAAAGTCTGGTTTTTTTATTTGCCTAGGATATAAGCCTAGTTATTAATTAATAAGCAAAAACTCTTTCTTTGTGTTCTTCAACCTCTTTACAGGCAATGCACAAAGTGGCTACTGGACGCGCTTCTAAGCGCTTCGGCTCGATTGGCTCTTCACATTCCTCGCAAACGCCGTACGATCCGACTTCGATTTTTCCAAGAGCGCTTTCAATTTTTTGAATTAAAAGACGTTCTCTGTCTCGAAGACGAAGCGTCAGATTTTGGTGGACTTCACTAGCTGCAAGATCCGTCTCATCAGCAAGATCATCCTGGTTGTGTTGAGCTTCTTCTTTCAAAAGTTTTCTGCTGTTATTTAGCAGCTCTGCTTTTTGAGTCAGAAGCAACTTCTTAAAACGTTCCAGCTCTTTCGCACGCATGGTATCCCCTCCCCGAAGCGAAAATATGGAAACTTCTACTGCTACATCCTTGTACTGCTTATCCCCCGAAGACTGTATTGCTTACAAATATACAAAACAGACTTTGTAAGATTTGTAGTCGCGAGGAGTATTTTTGTCACGCAAATAATGCGTAACTATATAATTTTCCAACGGATTTATTGTTGCGGTGCGTTTATTGCGCCGCCCCTACCGTGTTATCTGATTTGACTATTTGACCCTTGATGACGGTTAGTGGAATCAAAGATTTTTCCACTTCGCGAAGGTAAGACATTTTGAGAGGACCCGTGGCTCCGTTCACACCTGTTGCTGACAGCAAACGATCTCTCAGAGCCACTCTTGTCGTTGAGTACCCCATGCCTTTGAGAACGTTATCAAGCAGTGAAGCCGCATCATAACCTTGTGTTTCGAAGACATCAGGTTTGTATCCAAATTGAGAATTAAAATCAGTGGTGAAACGCTTCATAAACGGACTTAAATCGGCTTGAAAATAATCATCAATAAATAAAGAATTTTCAATAAATTTACCACCGCGCTCGATGAATTGAGGTGAATTCCACAGATTTGTACCCAATAAAGGAATTTTATTTACATCATTATAGGCAAGCATGGCAGCCACTTGACCAACTGTTTTTGGGCTATCAGGAATAAAAATCGCATCGAAATCAATTGCAGGAGGTAGTAAATCTTTTGGAGGTTTTTCTCGCGCTGATTTACTTGTTTGTTCTTTTTGCCAAGCCGCAAGTCGTAGAGAAAGTTCTTTTCCGCGATCATCTTCAGCGTAGTAAGTGCCAACTAGGCGCTGAATGACGTCTCGAAAATCTTTTTCTTCAGGACGATAGGTTTGCGCCGCCATTACTTGTCCGCCTCGAATAAGGACATGATCCCAAAAAGCGGTCGCGTATTCTGTACCGTAAGAATCGTTAGGAAAAATAATCGCAAAACGTTTGTAACCACGTTGAGTCATAGCCACATCAACAAGTGACTGCATTTGTGCGTCGGGTGTGAGGGTGCTTCTAAAAATAAAATTACCAATCTCTGTGATGCCTTGTTTTTGTGTGAGAGTAATACAAGGCACACCTAACTCTTGAGCTTTAATCGCCACAGCTTGAGCTGTTTTACTTACAATATCACCCAAGATAGCAACAACATGATCTTGGCTCACTAGTTTTTCAACACCACGTCTTGCAACGTCAGCGTTACCCTCGCTATCAATTATGGCTAATTTTATTGGTGAATCACTCGATTTATTAAAAAGACCCATTCCCATTTGTATTCCACGAAGAGTCTTGTAACCCATTTGTGAATGTTTTCCACTCAATGGCAATACAACTCCTACGCTTGTGGCATCAGTACGCTCTAAAGCATCAATCGTACTTAAGTATTGCTGAGCGCGTTTAGAAAATTCTGTGTTGGGAAATTTTTCTGCCACCACAACAAATTGTTTTCTCGCTGTAGACCAATTTTTTTGATCAAAGTGCAAAGTTGCTAGTCGATAACGGGCTTGTGGCTCGAGGCGTGAGAATTTTTCATTTCCAATGATTTCATCTAATTGTTTTTGCGACATATTGCCGTTGATAATATCGGCGACCTTTGTCCAAAGAAGTTGTTTGTCTTGTTGGTTTTCCTTCAAATCAGCCACAGACATGAGATCAAGAGCCGCCCCCGGACTGTTTCCTTTTTGAAGTTTTAGGCGAGAAGAAAGTTCAAGAGCTTGAATGGCTAAGGCGTTGTCAGTGTTGTCTTTTATGCGAAATTTTTTAAGAAGCTCAAGCGCTTCATCGTAGCGAGCCAACTGAGTTTGAGCATTGGCGGCACCAACAATTGATTGATCGTAATATTGACTTGCACGAGTACCATCAACAATTGAAAGCCAATATCTTGCAGCTTTGAAATAGTCACCTTGGTCGTAGTAAATGATTGCTAAGTAGTAAGCTGCATCATCTGTGTATTCGGTATTTGGATAATTCTGAATAAAAGTTTGTAACTTTTTACTAGCAAGTGGTGTTTTCTTTTTTTTATAAAGTTGCTCAGCTTCATTAAATTCTTTGGCTTGAAGGGCTGTGGCTTGCTCGGGTGCTACTTTTTTAACTTCAGGTGTGGTGGAACAACCACTTATGAATATAAGTGCAAAAAAATTCAATAAGATAAAAGTTGATTTTGTTTTCATGGGGTTTTTTTTAAGCTCCTGATTTTTTCTTTATACTCTTTTTTCATTGGAGTTTCTTGAGTAGCAGTTTCAAGTTTTTTCAAGAGATCCTTTTGCTCACTATTAAGGCTAGCAGGAACATCTACTACAACTCTAACAAAAAGATCTCCTGCGCCGTAGCCACCTAGGTGAGGAAACCCTTTTCCTTTAACGCGGAATGTTTTCCCACTTGGAGTGCCGTGAGGAATCTTAAGTGAAACTTGACCATTGAGAGTTGGAACGCTTATTTCGGTTCCAAGTGCTGCCTCAGAATAACTTAATGGAACTTCACACATAATTTCATCATCTTGTCTTTCAAACAATACATGCTGGGCCAATTGAATCACGACATATAAATCTCCAGGAGGTCCGCCTTGTGGGCCTTCATCACCCTCGCTTTTTAGTTTTAAGCGCTGACCCGTGTTAACACCTGCGGGGACACTCACTGCTAATTTTGTTGGAGTTTGAACAACACGTGCTCCACGACAAGTATTACAAGGGTTTTTAATTACCGTTCCCTCGCCATGACATTGTGGGCATGGGCGTGACACAGCAAAAAAACCTTGTTGAAATCTGACCTCACCGGCTCCACCGCATTGTACACACGGTGTAGGTGTTTCCCCAGATTTACTTCCCGAACCTTTACATGTTGTGCATGAACGATTTCTCATAAAGCTGATTTGTTTTTCACAACCAACTCCAGCATCTTCAAAACTTACAGTAAGAGTATATCGAAGATCAGCTCCTCTTTGTTTGCGAGGATCTCGTGAGCGTCCGCCTCTTTGGCCGCCAAAAAAATCTCCGAAGACATCGTTAAAGAGGTCTTGAAAACCACCGGAGTTGTATTCATAGCCACCACCGCCGCCGAAACCTCCGGCACCACTAGCTGCATGGCCAAACTGATCATACATCTGTCTTTTTTTAGCGTCACTTAAGACGTCATAGGCCTCAGAAACTTCTTTAAATTTTTCTTCTGCACCTTTGTCGTCTGGATTTTTATCAGGATGAAATTGAAGTGCAAGTTTGCGATACGCCTTTTTAAGTTCGTCAGCACCGGACGTGCGTTGGACTCCAAGTACGTCGTAATAATCTCGCTTGGCCAAAGTAATTACCCTTCTTTCTGGGGAGTGTTAACAACGACTTGTGCGGGGCGAATAATTTTTCCGTTGAGCTTGTAAGCTTTTTTAAAGACTTGTGTAACTACATTGGGCGGGAGATCCGGGTTGTTTGATGAAGTTAGAGCCTCATGCATTGTAGGGTCAAATATTTGTCCTTTTGCATCGACGGCTTCAACTCCAAAGCGCTCTAAAGATTTACTAAATTGAGCAATGATCATTTGAATACCACTTTTATATTTTTCAAGACTCTCAGTTGTAAGTTCTGTGTTTGCCGCAAGTTCAAGATTGTCTAATACGTTTAAAAACTCTCTGATAACGGGCTCAGAACCAAACTTAATAAGATCAGAGCGTTCTTTAATCATTTGCTTTCGATAATTATCAAAATCAGCTCTTAAATAGAGGTTTTGCTTTTTTAACTCTTCAAGCTCATTTTTTGCCGGATCGCTTTCAGTAGGTATGTCTTTAACAGGCAAAGCGGTCACGTTATCGTTTGCGTCATCCTTGGGATCACTCATAAAACCTCATTTCTTAAACTCATATCAATATGATTTCAGGAGGGAATTTTGTCAATGCCGCGAGGCTTAATTATCTGATTAAAGGCTGTAAAAAGGTGAGTTCTTCAAAGACATGATTTGAAAGAAGAATTCCCTCAGGGCTCAGTGCATAACCGTTATCATTCTCAATGAGGAGTCGCTTGTTTAAAAGCTTTTCTAAGGGTTTTGCTGCAATGCTCTGAAGTGGGCGGCTAAACTTACGCTCAAAATTTTCTGGCTTAAAACCCTCAGCGCGACGTAATGAAATATGAAAAAAATCAGTCAAGGCTTGATGTTCCTTAAGCCTTTCGCCACTTTCGTTAGGTAAACCGTCTAATGTCCACGGTTTTGAATCTTGCTGTTCAATTTGTTTTACATAGTCATTGATTGAGCGTGGGTTCCAAAATCTACTGCCCCATTCAAAGCGGTGGAGATAACTATGACTTGAAAGACCAATGCCCCAGTACTCGTCGTCATTCCAATAAAGTAGATTATGCCGGCTCTCAAAACCCGGTTTTGCGAAATTACTTATTTCGTAGCGATTAAGACCATGCTTTAGAAGTCTAGTTTCAATAAGTGAAAACATTTCGATTTGAACTTCATCTTGCGGGCGGTTTTTTGCCATTGGATTTGATTCAGGAACTGTTAAACAATAGGGGCTAACATGCGGTGGATTAAAATGCTGGATCTCATCTAAATCATGGGCGAGATCGTCTAAGGTTTGAGTCGGAAGCGCAAAAAGAACATCCACTGAAAAATTTAATTTATAAGAATTTAAAAGACTCAACGTGTCACGCGTGTCTTGTGCAGAATGCTTGCGGTGAGCAATCTTTAAAAGCCGATCATTGAAGGATTGCGCTCCAACTGAAAAGCGATTGAATCCACCTTTAATCAGTGCTTCGAGTTTTTTCTGCGTCAGAGTTGCCGGATTGATCTCAATAGTTACTTCAGACGATTTTGAGAGTTCAAAACCGTTTTCTTTCAATGTGTTGATTATTTCGATAAGCTGAGAAGGCTCAAGAAGTGATGGTGTTCCTCCACCAAAATAAAGTGTATCGAGTTTTCGTGGATGAATAACTGAGGCGCGCGAAGTGATTTCTTTTTTCACGAGTTCAACATAAGATTGGGGCTCGAGAATTTGAGAAAACTCGTAAGTAGCAAAGTCACAGTAGACGCAACGTTGAAGACAATAGGGTATATGGACGTAAACACCAAAAGCCATGGCCTGTTATACTAGCAACATGAAGGGATATCCACTGCAATGCTCACACGATTTCAATTGAAGAATAGGTTGAAAGTTTTACTTGTTGAATCTCATAAAGCACCCGTAGTCGCTGTGCAAATGTGGGTAAAAACTGGCAGTGCTGATGAAAAAAAAGACGAAGAAGGTATTAGTCATTTCATTGAGCATCTGGTTTTTAAAGGAACAAGTAAATTTGGAGTTGGAGAAGTTGCAAAAACCGTTGAAAGCTCAGGTGGTGAACTAAACGCGTACACTACTTTTGATCACACAGTTTTTCACGTTACTATGTCAAAAGAAGAGCTTGATGTAGGGCTTGATTGTATTGCTGAAATGATGGGTTTCCCAAAATTTGATCCAGTTGAAATAGATAAAGAGCGAGAAGTTGTATTAGAAGAAATTAAACGATCCTTTGACAATCCACATAGCATTTCGATGCAAAGATTATTTTCAACGGTGTTTAAAAAACATCCCTACGGAATTCCTGTTATTGGGTACGCAAAAAATATTAAAAAAGTAAAACCTAAGACGCTTGTGAAATATTATCAATCACGTTACGTGCCTACAAACATGACTTTGGTTGTAACGGGGGATTTTGATAAGACTGAAATTAAAAAACAAATTGAAAAATACTATGGTGCGTTTAAAGCTCATTCACTGAAAAAAATCGCACGTAAAAAAGAATCACCGCAAAAGCAGCCCCGCGTTGATTATCTCACCACTGAATTTCAAGAGGCCGCACTTAATATTGCTTTTCGTGTACCTGCTGCTAAAAATGCAGATGTTGCAGCACTTGATGTGCTTGGGTGTATTTTGGGTCAAGGCGATAGTTCACGTCTTGTTAAAAGATTACGCCTTGAAAGATCTTTGGTCATGGGCGTAAGTGCCGGGAGTTTTAACCCCTTAGACGAAGGCCTTTTTGTTATTGGGGTAAATGCAAAAGCCGAAAATATTTCTGAAACAATGGATATTATTACCCAAGAATTAGGATACATTTTATCTCACACTATTTCCCAAGGCGAGCTTAGTCGCGCCAGACTTAATTTAGAGGCCGAAGAGATTTTTTCTCTGGAGACAGTAGACGGCCTTGCTCGAAAAGTAGGTATGTTTCAAACGTTACTGAATGATCCAGAGTATATTCAGCGATATCTTAAGCAAGTTCAAGCACTCACACCTAAAGACATATTGCGCGTTGCTCGTAAGTATCTTTCGCCTGAGAGAAGCAGCGTGACCTTGATGATTCATAAAAAAGAAACATCGGTACTTCCAAAAAAGAAATTTCAAGAACAGGTAAAGGCCTTATTAAAACAGTTAAAGACTTCGCAAAAACAAAAAGTTTCTGTTGATAAAGAAAAAGTACAAAAAAGCCAAACACTTAAAGTGCCTTTAAAAATGTCTGTTCATCACAGTAAAATTGTAAAACACAGACTACCAAATGGCGCACTTGTGGTTTTAAAAAGAAACCCCGAAGTTCCAATCGTGCATATTAAAGCTGGGTTTTTAGGAGGCGTAAGACTTGAGAAAGATCATAATCAGGGAGTAACAACACTCCTTTCAAACACCTGGACATCTGGTTCTCGCCGCTACACAGAAAGTGAAACCGCCTCAATCATAGAAGATTGCGCGGGAAGCATTTCAGCTTTTGGCGGACGTAATAGTATTGGAATGACTCTTGAATCTTTAAAGATTCATGAAGAGCGCGCCTTAACACTTTTTGAAGATGTGTTGAGTAATCCAATATTTCCACAAGAAGCTGTTTTAAGAGAAGCTTCGATACAAAAAGAACATTTGCGTACGCGCGGTGATCACCCTTCAAGTGTTGCCGGACAAATATTCATGGATAAAATATTTAAAGATCATCCCTATGGACGTGATCTCTTGGGCACAAACGAATCTATTTCAAAACTCGGAACAGATTCTATTTTAGAACATTGGAAAAAAATAGTTTCTTCAGACAACGCGGTTTTTGTAGCAGTTGGTGATTTTGACGAAGATAAACAACTTAAATTTTTTCAAGAAATGTGCAAGGGCATTGGTCGTGGTCAAAAACAAGAATCTCGTTTTGATATCGCACCACTCACAGAAAATATTCACGCCTATTCACGATCTGAAAAAGAACAAAGCCATATTATTGTTGGTTATCGCGGAATTTCTTTTAAAGATCCCGATCGCTATGCACTTCAAGTCTTGCAAGCCATTTTGGCGGGGCAAGGTGGGCGTCTATTCTTAGAGCTTCGAGATAAAGCATCACTTGCCTACACCGTTTCACCTGTTCACATGGACGGAATCGAAACCGGATATTTTGGTGTGTATATTGGTTGTTCTCCTGAAAAAGGTAAAACAGCGATTAAGATGATTCATCAAGAATTAGATCTTATTACGCAAAAAGCACCCAGTGATGATGAGGTTGAGCGCGCAAAACGTTATCTTGTTGGTCAAAATCACATAGGACTTCAGCGCAATGGTTCACAGGCTTCTTCCATATTATTTGATGAACTTTATGGAATTGACTGCATGGACACATTTCGATTTGCAGAGCATCTTAAAGAGCTCAAAGCTCAAGACGTTCAGCGAGTTGCCCAGCGCCTCTTTAATGCTCCCTATGTCACTGTAGCCGTGGGGCCAGAGCAACCTTGGTGAGTATTAAAATTTAGACAAAAGGCTAGTGCTTTCAGCTATATAAGGTGCTTACTTTACTCCTTAACCCTTGGTATAATAGAGGTAGAGGGGAAGGCATGACCAATAAGATTTCCTTGTGCACGGCACCTTCGGAATACTTTCAAGAACGTGTGACAGAGGCGATGTCACATCAAGGCTTTGAAGCGTCAAAAGTGGCAGAATACTACATTGTAGACCTGCTTGCTCGATACATGATCACTACAAATCTATTTGATAAAACTCACGAAAATACAAATGACACTGAGCCTTTGGCGGTTCTACTTTTGAAAGCGCAATCTTCAGAATTAGATGATAGTGCAAAGGTAAAAATACTTAAAAAACTTGGCGATACTTCACTCTATATCAGCGGGTTTTTTGCAGATTCACTTAATCGCAAGGTTATTGATTTAGATTATTATCGTGAAATGGGAGCAATCGCCTATCGAAGTCTCTCGGGGGCAATTAAAGAAGATTCATTTCAAGAGCTCTACGGTGAACTACATAATAAATTTTCAGGTTTTGTAAATGTACTCACAGAGGTAAGCCAAGAGGTATTTGTTCAAAACAATCAAAATCTCTTGCGACTTTATGAAGTCTATGTTCGAACGGGGAGTGAGCTTGCGCGTAAGCAGTTGCAAGAAAAGGGACTCCCCACGACTGTTCCTTTCGGACAATCTACTGAGCGCAATTCAAAAAATTAAATAGGAGAGATTCTTTAATGTTTAATCTCGGATTTAGCGAAATGCTGCTCTTGGCGGCCATAGCGTTAATTTTCATTGGTCCAAAGCAATTGCCACAACTTGCAAAAGTTTTGGGGCGAACAATTGGTGAATTAAAAAAAGCCATGTCAGACGTTACAGTTTCTATGACAAGCAATGTTGTAGATGATGAAATTAAAAATAAAAAAACAAGCAATGAGTTAACAAAAACAGATGATAAAAATAAGAGCTCCACATGATTGATAGTGAGGGGCCACAAACTCAGTCTCAAGTTATGACAATTGCCGAACATCTCTCTGATCTGCGCGTGAGGCTTATTACAACGGCATATATTCTTCTGGGCGGCTTTGCTCTTTGCTACGGATTTAGTGAGTACATTTTTAATTTTTTGCGTGACCCAATTGTTCCGTACCTGCCAGCGGCTGATAAGGGTTTGCATTTTACGGGTCCGTTTGAAAAATTTATGGCGCATATGAAGGTGAGCTTTTTAGCGGGTGTGATTTTAACAAGTCCACTTTGGCTTTATCAAATTTGGAAATTTATTGCTCCAGGTCTTTATTTAAAAGAAAAAAAATATGCAGCAGGTTTTGTATTCTCAGGAATTTCACTTTTTGTAGGTGGATCTGCATTTGCCTATTATGTGGTTTTACCTTTCGCTTTTAAATTTTTATTAGGCTTTGGTGGCACAACCGATACGCCGATGATCACCATTAGTGAATATATAGATTTTATTCTAAAATTTTTCTTAGCCTTCGGTATTACTTTTGAACTTCCTGTGATTCTTGTATTTTTAGGTATCATGGGTGTTATTGATCATCAATTCTTAATCAAAAACAGACGTTATGCCATTGTTGTGTTGGCCGTAATTTCTGCGGTTGTAACACCACCCGATGCGCTGAGTATGCTCGCACTTTTAATTCCGCTAGTGATTCTTTATGAAATCAGTGTGGTTCTTGTTCGAGTTTTAACTAGAAAAACTACTTAACAGTTGCCGGAACAAATGAAATTGAAATCGCTGCGCCTTGTGGGGGTATTGAAGCCCCGTGAAAAACTATTGAGTTAATAGTTGCATTATGAGTCCAGCCATTTACTGGATCTTGAGCAATCTTAACTCCATTTACAGTGACCACGATGGTGTCTACCTGAGGTGTGCGATCAAGATAAAACTGTGTGCTAAGTTCTGCGATATTTTTTTGTATGAGATTTAGAGATGTTGAAAAATTTGGATCACAAATGCTTCCAGAAATTCCATTTGTTAATGTGCTTAGCTGCATGTAGCGGCTCGGATACTGAATTTCTCGATGACCTCCACAATTCTCATCAAGTCTTGAAATATTTGAAACGTTATAGCGCTTAAAGCTTGATGTTGAATTAGTCAGTGTATCGAGTTGAGTTACATAGTTATTTACTGGATCAATATCTGGGTGTGAATAATCATGTGGATTGTCTCCGCCTGGTTCGGCTGGTCGATTATAACCGCTAAAATCATCTTCATCTGAAACAATAATTACGGCTAAAAAAGACTGTGGTCTTAAAAACCCTGCGTTTAATGGACTATTAAGGGCTGTCATAAAGCTTGAAAATGCTCTTTCATCACCATTGCCGCGAATACATTGTTTTGCATTTATTGAAAAAACACTACTTAGATTTGGCGTTGATGGGGTGATTACAAAAACATTTGTAAATGGTGCGGCGGGGTTTCCGCAGATACTATCATTACTGATTGCTTGATAAACGCCACTTGAAGTTTTAATGGCGCGATCACGAAATTTTGCAACTGAAGAATTTGCTGAGTTATAACCACTTAATTGTGAATTGGCTAGGTAAGCGTCAGTACCAATCACCGCAATTTTAAAATCATAACCCTTCGTTTGAAAGTCGTTAATAAAAGCTGAAAAATTACTTGCAAGGTTTACTTGCTCCTCACCCATAGAGCCCGAGCTATCAATTACAAAAAGAATATCGAGTTGATTATTAAAAAAACCAGGTGCTTGTTTAAAAACTTGATTGGTGGGCATTATGCTAAAACTAGGACTACCTGGCCCACAAGCACTTAATGTAAGCATTAAAAACAAACACATTGATATTGATGTGGTGTTCATATACTCCCCCACTCCATTGTTTGATTTTACAGATCATCGAACAGAAGGTCAAAGTGTGTTGGATATATATTTTTGAGCTGTATATTTGTTAGACGAAAAACGATTAATCGAAGAGTTTAAAATAAGATTCCAAGCGTAATTTAAGTGCTTTTTGGTTAACTGTGAGTTGTGCGTCTGGAGTGAGCACTTTTTGATAAATATTTACTTTGCGAATGCAATCACGCACGCGACAGCTAATGCATATTCTGTCTTGTATGCCATTAAAGGGGTCAGGAAAATCTTCGTCATCTAATGAGCCCTTTTTATTTAAATATCTATAAAGCCTGAGTTCAAGAAAGTTGAGCGCATCCATTGTGTTTTGTTTTGCGACTACACTGTTAAATTCATTCTTAGATGAATTCATTGCAATTTTTGAAACCCAACCGTAATGATCTGAGAGATTTAATGAGACCCCAAGTTTATTTACAAAACGCTCTGTATAAGAAAGTTTGTTTTCAATAATTTTTAATTTCGGAGAAACAAAAACATAGTCCACCTGACCACTGGGGTTAATATTAAACATATTGTCTTTACATGAAGTGCAAGTGGTCTTATCGAATTCTTCTAGTGTGTTGCCGCTGAGTGAGGTTAAGGTTTTCCAGAATTTATATTCGGTATGAAACCAGCGCATGTTAAAATCACCAGCGACAACAAATGCGTCTGAATCTACGTTTTCAACAATATGCTGAAATATTTCAAAAAGTTGAGCTAAGCGTTCTGGTGTGTAGCGATCTTCAATTGCGTCAGTGGCGGTTAATCCGTGTCGAGCCACTGTATGTAGATTAAAAAATGAAATGGGTAGGCCATTAATATCAAGTGTCGCCATCGAAACACCCTTGCCGGCAAATACTTCGCCCTCCCACAGACGACCAAATCCACCGTTTAAGGTGAAGGGCATAAAGGTGTGGCGTTTATAGGGATGCTTTGAAAGTGAAAATAAACCTGAACCAACCGTGTTATTCACATCTGAGTACGTGATAAATGGTAGGCCAGCTGAACTATAAATTTCTTGGCGACTTCGTGTTGTCCAGGCTTCCTGTAACAATGCATAGTCAAGATCTTGTTCTCTGAGTGCCTCACCAATTTTTGGCATTCTATCGTTTTTAAACTTACTAAAGAGCATTAAACCCCAAACATTGTATGTCGCAAGTTTAGCTCTCCAAGTTGTTAAATTTTTAGTTTGTGTGTAATTGGGGATAACTGTCGGGTTAAGTGCTTTGGTGTTGGCGTTAACACTAGTAGTGATTACGACTATTAAAACCAGAGTTAAAAGAAAAGAATTTTTAAACGACAACATTTTCTTTATGAACTCCAAAAACTTGACGAAGTGTGTGGCTAATTTCACCCAATGTAACTTTATTCTCTAGGGCCTTTACAAATAAAGGTATCAGATTGTCATTTGTTTTTGCAGCGTTGAGAATGTGTTCTAACGAAACCTTAACATTTTTTTGATTGCGAGAGGTTTTGTACTTTTTTAGCCTAGCAACTTGTTTTTTCTCAAGTGCTGGCGGCACGCTTAGTATTTTTAATTTTTTCGTAGTGTTTTTCTCATCCACGTAGGCATTAACCCCGACAATGATTTCTTCGCCTTTTTCTACGTGACGTTGAAATTCATAACTGGCGTTTTGAATTTCTTTTTGGATAAATCCAGTTTCAATACAGCGAATAACACCGCCCGAATCTTCGATACGTTTAATATAATCTTTAGCACCGGCTTCAATTTTAGAGGTGAGATTTTCAATATAATAACTCCCACCAAGTGGGTCTACGATATTAGGTGCACCTGATTCGTTGGCAATTATTTGTTGTGTGCGAAGTGCTAGTGTTACGGCCTCTTCAGTTGGTAAACCCAGGGCTTCATCTTTCGAGTTTGTGTGAAGACTTTGAGTTCCGCCTAAAACTGCTGCCAAGGCTTGAAGGGTTACGCGTACGACATTGTTTTCAGGTTGCTGGGCAGTAAGAGTGACTCCTGCAGTTTGAGAGTGAAAACGAAGGAGCCAGCTTTTTGGATTTTTTGCTTTAAAGCGATCGCGCATAATTTCTGCCCAAAGCCTTCGGGCCGCTCTAAATTTTGCAACTTCTTCAAAGAAGTTATTATGCACATTAAAAAAGAAACTCAATCGAGAAGCAAAATCATCTACATCAAGCCCGGCATCTAGGGCTGCTTGAACGTAAGTAATGCCATTTGCTAAAGTAAAAGCAACTTCTTGAATTGCAGTAGAGCCAGCCTCACGAATATGATAGCCACTAATGCTCACGGTATTCCACTGAGGAACGTTGTCCTTACAATATGAAAAAATATCGGTGATGATTCTCATGCTGGGGCGCGGAGGATAAATATACGTGCCCCGCGCTATATATTCTTTGAGTAAATCATTTTGTATGGTGCCTTTAATATCTTTGAGCGAAACATTTTGTTTTTTAGCTACGCAAATATAAAGGGCCAGTAAAATTCCGGCAGTTGCGTTTATGGTCATGCTTGTTGAAACTTTATCTAGCGGGATGTCTTTAAGTAAAATCTCCATGTCTTCAAGAGAAGAAATGGCCACCCCTACTTTGCCGACTTCACCTTTTGCCATAACGTCGTCAGAGTCATAACCCATTTGAGTGGGGAGATCAAAAGCCACACTTAAACCAGTTTGGCCTTTTTTTAATAATAATTTATAACGCTTGTTACTTTCTTCAGCGGTACCAAAACCAGCGTATTGCCGCATGGTCCAGAGTCTTCCGCGATACATGTCTTTTTGAATTCCCCGCGTGTATGGAAATTCGCCGGGTGCGCCCAAAAACTTTCCATAATCTTCATGTGTTATGGAATCTTTAGGACTAAAAAAAAATTCAGTTGGTTTCAAAGGAGACAAGAACAGCCCCTGTGTCTACGGAGGCGCCTTCGGCGATATGCACATTTTTAACTACGCAGTCATGTGAGGCGCGCATTTCATTTTCCATTTTCATAGCTTCCATAATTAAAATTGGAGCACCCGCAACTAGTCTTTGCCCTGTTTTGACAAAAATCTTAGCAATTTTACCGGGCATACCAGCTGCAAGTTGGTCTGAACTTCCCATTCCACCTGAACCTTTCAAAGATTCATGCAAAAGACTTTCGTCATTGTGGATAGTGACATTGCGATAACTATTTCCGGTAAAGATCGTGCACCCTTCTTTGGTGGGAACAAGATCAAGCATGTATGATTTGCCGCCGAATAAAAAAGAAATGGCATCATCAAATTTTGTATAATCAACTTTTGAAATTTCAATAAGCTCGGGTTGTTCCCCAACTTGTTGAACATTTACCTGCCAATGGGTTTTGGTTTCTTTAACCTCAACCTTGTATTTTTTTCTTTTAATCTCTGCTTCAAAATACATTTCTTACCTCAAAGACATTTTTCGACCATAGCGTTTCCAGTGGCTGACAAGATTGAGATCCCAAACGCCCTGGCTCTTGTGTTCATTAAACGCTTCAATTGCGGCGGTAATTAAGTAAACGCGATCATCGATTGTTGTGAATAGTTTATCAAAACCATCAAAGTCTTTTTCAATAAAGTGAGTTGAAAAATCACCTTTGAGAAATTTCTCATGCTGTAGAATTCTTTTGTGCAAAGGAATGTTTGTTTTTATTCCTGTGAGAATAAATTCTTCCAGTGCTCTCAAGCATCTAGCAATTGCGGTGCTACGATCTGGCCCCCAAGTACTTAGTTTTGCAATCAATGGATCATAATGCATGGGAACTTCATAGCCAGGGTAAACATAGCTATCAATTCGTGTGAAAGGCCCTTGAGGATGTCGGCATCTGACAATTTTCCCTGGGCTTGGCATAAAGGTGATCGGATCTTCTGCGCAAATTCGAGCTTCTATAGCCCATCCTCTTTGAGAGAGATCTTCTTGTTTAAAAGTAAGCTTATTGCCAAAGGCTACGAGAATTTGTTCTTGAACAAGGTCTACGCCTGTCACAAGTTCAGTAACCGGATGCTCAACTTGAAGACGTGTGTTCATTTCAAGAAAATAAAATGCTCCTGAATCAATATCAAAAATAAATTCGATTGTACCAGCGCCTGTGTAATTAACTGATTTTGCTGCGCGCACTGCGATTTCACCCATTGCGGCTCGCGTTTTTGGATTCAACGCTGGCGAGGGGGATTCTTCAATAACTTTTTGATGTCTTCGTTGAATGGAACACTCTCGTTCAAAAAGATGAACAACGTTGCCGTGATTATCGCCGAAAACTTGAATTTCAATATGTTTAGGGTTGGTAATATATTTCTCAATATATA
>Ga0163151_10001143_pt1 | contig 45422 bp, 38 predicted proteins | sample OliLakLV19MP5IB2_FD_145596 | JGI IMG/M metagenome (GOLD analysis project Ga0163151, IMG submission 145596) | Freshwater microbial mat bacterial communities from Lake Vanda, McMurdo Dry Valleys, Antarctica - Oligotrophic Lake LV.19.MP5.IB-2 | ecosystem: Environmental > Aquatic > Freshwater >...
AAGATGACAGAGAAACAATAACCAGTGATGATAAAACAGTACTTATTATTGAAGATGATTTGAAATTTGCTACAATAATTTTAAAACAAGCCAACAAAAAAGGATTTAAATGTTTATCGGCAGCAACCGGAGAAGATGGTTTATTGCTTGCTTTAAAATACAAGCCGCAAGCAATTATTCTCGATATGATTTTGCCTGGCATTAACGGACACGCCGTATTACTTGAATTAAAAGCGAATCCTGCTTTAAGGCACATACCAGTTCATATTATTTCGGCTAAAGAACGGTCGTTGGTACCAATAAAAGAAGGAGCAGTTGAATATTTGATGAAACCTGTCGCTAAAGAAGATTTAGATGAAGCATTTAACAGAATTGAAAATTTTGTTAATAGAAAAATGAAAACCTTACTCATTATTGAAGACAATGAAAATGCAAGAAAGGCAATGCTTATCCTTATTGGCAATGGTGATGTGAAATGTTTTGAAGCAGCAACCGGGAAAGAGGCTTTGGCTATATATGAACAGAATCAAATTGATTGTATTATATTAGATATTGGTTTGCCGGACATGAGTGGGTTTGAGCTTATTCATAAATTAGAAAAAACCGTGCCTGCTGGTAATAAGCATACAGACCACAGTCTTCCTCCTATTATTGTTTATACTGGCAAGGAACTTACAAAAGAAGAAAACAATGAGCTTGAAAAATATGCTGAAAGCATTATAATTAAAGGAGTGAAGTCGGAGGAACGATTATTGGACGAAACAGCTCTTTTTCTTCACAGGACAATAAGTAATTTGCCGAAATCAAAACAAATAATTATCAATAATCTGCATGACAAAGAAGCTGTGTTTAATTCCAAAAAAATATTGTTGGTAGATGATGATATGCGAAATTTATTTGCATTATCAAAAATATTAAAAGAACGAGGTATGGAAATAATAAAAGCAGAAAATGGAAAAAATGCTTTAGAGATGCTGGAGTTGCATCCCGAAATTGATTTGGTTTTGATGGATATTATGATGCCCGAAATGGATGGTTACGAAGCAATGAAACAAATTAGATCTCAGGTAAGATTCGCTAAGTTGCCAGTAATTGCACTTACAGCAAAAGCCATGAAAGATGATAAACAAAAATGTATTGATGCAGGTGCCAATGATTATATTACTAAACCTATTGATGTAGAACGATTGCTATCACTGATGCGTGTTTGGTTAAGTAAATAAGGATGTTAAACGTGTTTATTAACAGAACCATTACAATTAATAATTGATGAGTAAAAATTTAATGAAAATGAAAGCAAATAATCCTGTTAAAATTTTATTGGTTGATGATCTTCCAGAAAATCTGTTCGCATTAGAATTAATTCTTTGTAATGACAATTATAAATGTGTGAAAGCACATTCTGGAAATGAAGCATTAAAAATTCTGCTACATGAACAAGATTTCGCTATTATTTTGATGGATGTGCAAATGCCGGAAATGGATGGTTTTGAAACGGTAGAATTAATTCGTGAAATTGAAACGCTTAAAAATGTTCCAATTATTTTTTTAACTGCCAGTATGGATAATGCTAAACATATTTTTAAGGGATATCAGGCAGGTGGTGTTGATTATATGATTAAACCACTTATTCCAGAAATATTAACCGCTAAAGTTGCTGTTTTTGTAGAGCTATATCTAAAAAAACATGAATTATTAATTCAAAATGAAGAGAAAGAAAAACAGGCAGAAGCGTTAAGATTTGCCAATAAAAAATTGCTTTTTCAAAGTGACGAAAAAGAGAAGAGAGAAGCAGAATTGGTAATTGCTAATAAAGAGATGGCTTATCAAAATGAAGAGAAAGAAAAACGTGCAGACGAATTACTCATTGCCAACAAAGAACTTGTATATCAAAACGAAGAGAAGGAAAAACGTGCAGCTGAGTTAGTGATTGCCGACAAAGAACTCGATTTTCAAAATGAAGAAAAAGAAAAACGGAAAATTGAAAATATAAAATTGGAAGCACTTAGTAATTCTCTAAAAGAAGCAAAAATGGTAGCTGAGTTGGCAACACTAAATGCTGAAGAGGCAAAAGGTTTAGCAGAAAGAGCATTGCAATCCAAACAGCAATTTTTATCGAATATGAGCCATGAAATTCGCACTCCTATGAATGCAATTATTGGATTTACGAAGGTGCTAATGAAAACAGATTTAGCACCTCCCCAAAAAGAATATTTGGATGCTATAAAAGTCAGTGGCGATGGATTACTCGTGCTTATAAATGACATTCTGGATTTAGCAAAAACAGATGCGGGGAAAATGACATTTGAAGAAAAACCTTTCAAAATAGAATTCTCAATAGCAACAATGCATCAGGTATTTGATTTAAAGCTTAAAGAAAAGAATTTAGAGCTAGTTAAAGAATACGATAACAAAATTCCAGTAATGTTGTTGGGCGATGCAGCACGTTTGCACCAAATTCTTTTAAACCTTTTGGGTAATGCCATAAAGTTTACAACAAAAGGGAAAATAATAGTAGCTGTTCGTTTATTGCATGAAGATAAAAAGAAAGCAACCATTGAGTTTGCAATTACCGACACAGGAACAGGAATACCAGAAGACAAATTAGAATTTATTTTTGAAAACTTTCAGCAGGCAACAAGTTCCACTTCAAGCACATTTGGAGGAACAGGATTAGGGCTTGCTATATGCAAACAATTAGTAGAAAAACAGGGTGGCAGTATTTTAGTAAAAAGTAAAGTGGATGAAGGCTCCACTTTTAGTTTCACTTTAAGTTTTCAAAAAAGTAATATAGAAAATAAAAAAGCAAGCGGAGACGTAGAATTGGACAAAGAAATTAAAGACATAAGAATATTAGTGGTTGAAGACATTAAACTCAATCAATTATTGATGACGACAATATTAGATGACTTCAAATTCAAATATGATATTGCGGACAATGGTGAAATTGCAATTGAGAAACTACAAACAGAAACTTACGATATTATTTTGATGGACTTGCAGATGCCTAGAATGAATGGGTTTGAAGCAACTGAATATATTCGCAACACGCTGAAATTAAAAATTCCAATTATTGCTTTAACAGCCGATGTAACCCAAGTGGATGTAGAAAAATGCAAAGCAATAGGTATGAACGACTACGTTTCAAAACCACTTGACGAACGAATATTATACACTAAAATAATTGAATTATTGAAAAGTTAGAACAAAGACAAATGGTTGGGCGGACAGAAGGGCAGCACATAGCAGCGGTTTGGCAAAAAGTGGCGGTTCAGTGCTCCGCAGTCCGCCAGGTGGCGGAGGTTAATCAAACATTTGTTCTCCGCATCAATCCGCCGTGGCGGATGGTGAAAATCACCACCTTCGCCAAGCCGCATTCCAATATCAAAAACAAGTTTTTTCTCAATTATTTTAAGAAGCAAATTTATTTAGTTCAACATAGGGTGTTCCTCGCTTTACGGTGGCAAATATTCTGGATACTATTTTGTTTCTAATAATGTTTAATGCTACCATTTGGGGCTTACCTGCTATGCGTACAACGTAATGAAAATAAATTATCCTACATTTCAAAGAAATATGAGTTTTCTGGTGGGAAAATTGAATTAGGCGAATCAAAAAAAGAAGCGTTAAAAGAGAAATTAAAGAGGAGTTGAAAATGGAGATAAATATACAAGAAATATAAGATGGCCAGCACTTAACTCCGCAGCCGCCAATCCTTCCCTTTCGGCCTACATGCTCTTCAGGATGTGAAGAACGTGGTTAAAGAATTACAATGCCCTCGGCCCTCTCGTATGACGGCGAATCATAAAAATTAACTTTTAAAAATATAGAAGCATAAATATTTGTTTTATATTTGCAGAGTGAACACTCACTTACTTGTAATACGATGAAGAATACCCTTTCTGATCGTCAAAAAGAAATCATCGAAGTATCGGGGAAGATACTGATGAATAAAGGTATTAAGGGCCTTACCACCAAAACCCTGGCACACGAAATGGGCTTTACTGAAAGTGCCATATACCGACATTTTAAAACCAAGGAGGACATTATCGTTCACCTACTAGAAGTACTACAGCATAGTATAGAGCAGCGTCTGAACGAGGTGAATAGCCAGGAGAAAACCGCCAATGAAAAATTAAAAATTGTCTTTAAAAGTCAGTTCAAGTTTTTTCAGCAAAATCCTCATTTTATTATTGCCATCCTTTCGGAAGGTTTGTTTGATGAATCGAAAAGAATAAATAGCTTAGTATTAAAAATTATAGGTTTCAAATCAGGTATTATTACACAAATTGTTGAACAAGGCATTAAATCAAAAGTATTTACCAAAACTATTGATGCAGATGATATGGTACATATATTAATGGGCTCCTTCCGGCTTATTCTATTAAAATGGAAGTTTAGCAAGTTTACGTTGGACTTAGAAAAAGAAGGAAATAAAAAAATAGGTAGTGTAATTCAATTAATAACCCGTACACAGTAAGTATATGAAAAAGAACAACCGTATTATTTTTTTACTCGTGCTGCTCATTTCATGCGCTGGCAGTAAAGGTATAAAGCCTGAGATAAAAGATATTAAAGAACTTATTTTTGCTTCGGGAACCATTAATTGGGACGATTCCTACAACCTTACAGCACAAACGGATGGCATATTAACCAATGCTAACTTCGAACTGGGCGATACAGTTAGCGCCGGAATGATTATTGGTATCATTGATAATAAAACCAATAACATCAACACCCAATCGGCCCAACAACTCTTAGCCATTAGTGTTCAAAATATATCGAACAATGCCCCCGCCCTTAAGCAATTGGAACAAAATATTATTTCGGCTGAAAACAAATACAATCAAGATAAAATTCAGGCGCAGCGGTATGAAGAACTCATAAAAATAAATGCCGTTTCACAAGTAGAGTATGAAAATAGTAACCTGGCAGCTATTAACTCGTTATCGCAGCTAAATGCATTAAAAAGTCAGTATCAGGTGTTACTACAGCAAGCACAACAACAATATATAAATAGCAGTAATCAACTAAAAAATAGTTCGGTTGTACTCAGCTATAACCAGCTTACTGCTCCACAAAGTGGAACCATTATTAAACAACACAAAACCAATGGCGATTATGTAAGGAAAGGTGATATTATTGCTGTAATAGCCAACCCGAAAAATGTGGAAGCGGTGCTTAATGTAGATGAAAATAGCATTGGCAAAATTAAACTAGGACAAACAGTATATATAAAACTCAATACCGCAAAAGATAAAAATATAACCGGTAAAATATCCAGCATTGTTCCAGCCTTCGATGAAAAAACACAATCGTTTATTTGCAAGGTTCAATTTGATGAAGCGTTGGAATTTAGTTTATATGGTACACAACTTGAAGCAAATGTACTGGTGGGTGAAAAGAAAAATGCTATGCTAATTCCACGAAGCTACATGGGATATGGTAATAAAGTAAGGGTGAAAGGAAAAGATAAGCCAGTAATTGTAAAAACTGGTATTGTTTCAACCGAATACGTGGAAATTTTGGAAGGTATAACCATGAATGATTTGATTTTACCCCTGAAGCCATAGCAAATGAATATTAATGCCGACATTGCCAAAACCTATGTTGTTACCAATAAAAAGTTAACAGCCGTTGCATCATTGGGTGTAATTTTGGGCATGTCGATTTATATTTTTATGAATAGCATGTTGGTTGGCTTCGACCGTAGCTCAAATACCAGTCTATTTAAAAATACTTCGCATATAAGAGTGTATAACGACGATATGACTAGTATGCCATTGGTGCAAGACAACACCCATAGTTATTTAATTGCAAACCCTAAAATTGTTCCCAAAACAAATACCATTGTTAACCCTAAAATGGTTACTGATATAATTTTGCAACAAAAAGAGGTGAAAGTGGCAAGTCCACAAGTAAGTGCAAATGTATTCTACAACAACGGAAAATCACAACTTAACGGAATAACTTTAGGTATTAAGCCCGACGAGGCTGATCAAATGTATTCTATATCTTCTACCATGGTGGAAGGGAATTTTTCGCATCTTAAAACAAACCCCAATGGCATTTTAATTGGTAGTGGAATTGCAAAAAAAATGAATCTAACTATTAACGACAATATCAATCTTACCTCATCAAAAAATATCAATAAAAACTTTAAGGTTGTTGGAATTTTTAAAACCAACAATTCAACCATTGATAAAACCAAATGCTATGTAAACCTGGCGGCAGCTCAACAACTACTTATGGAGAATAGTTCCTATGTTACTGATATTAATGTAAACATTACGAACCCTGAGAATGCCAAAACTGTGGCTGAAAAAATTTCGAAACTAACTGGTTATACCGCTGAAGGATGGAAAGAAGCCAATGAAACGATCATGGCCGCCAATAAGATGCGTAAAATTATCATCACGTTCGTGTCATTAACCATACTAATTGTAGCCGGGTTTGGTATTTACAACATTCTTAACATGACTGTTACCCAAAAAATAAACGAAATAGCTATTCTAAAAGCCATGGGATTTACAGGAAGGGATGTGATAAGAATATTTGTAACACAAGCACTTAGCATAGGTGTAATGGGAGTTATTGGCGGAATGATTGTAGCAACTCTGTTAATCACAATTCTAAAAAGAGTTTATGTAGGAGGCGATATTGGATACTTCCCGATTGATTACGAGATTATGAAATTTGCACAGGGGGTACTTATTGGTTTAGTAATTACATTTTTGGCAGGATACATTCCTGCAAAAAAAGCGTCAAAGATTGACCCTGTGGCAATTTTAAGAGATTAATTACACAAATGAACGACACGATATTACATATAGAAAAGGTAAGTAAGTACTTCCACGATCCGGTTGAATTTAAGGTATTAAAAGAAATTAGTTTTGGTGTTAAAAAAGGGGAATTCTTAACCATGATCGGGAAATCAGGAAGTGGGAAATCCACCCTACTTTATATACTATCTACCATGGATACTGATTATACGGGCAAATTATTTATAGATAACCAACAAATGACAGGTTTATCTTTAGACCAATTAGCTAAGGTAAGGAACGAAAAAATTGGTTTTGTTTTTCAATTTCATTATTTATTGCCTGAATTTAGTTGCCTAAAGAATGTAATGATACCAGCACTGAAACTGGGCAAATACAGCGTAAAAGAAATTGAAGAAAGAGCCTATCAAAAATTAGAAATACTTGGGATTGAAGACCAAGCTACCAAGTCGGCAAGTAAGTTATCGGGCGGACAACAACAACGGGTTGCCATTGCACGAGCTCTAATTAATGACCCTAAACTTATATTGGGCGACGAGCCTACAGGAAATTTAGATAGTAAAAACTCGAATATTGTGTTTGATATTTTTCAAGATCTAACACAAAACCACGGCCAAACAATTATTGCAGTAACGCATGACGAAGACTTTGCCAAGAAAAGCGACAGAACCATCGAAATGAAAGATGGAGAAATTATTTCTTAAAACAAAAATCTACTAAAATGAAATTTATATTCATCCTTTTTGCCTCAATATCTACTATTCTCAGTTCCTGTGGTGGCAACAAAGAAAAAATCACACAAAAACAACCAATTCACGAGCACGATGAAAACCAAGAAAGCATCGAACTCAACAATGGCGAAAAATGGAAAGTAGATGATGAAATGCTTGTTCATATTCGCAATATGGAAAGAGATATTAATTCCTTCGTTACGATTGAGCAAAAAGATTATAAGCTTTTAGCCGAAAAATTGAAATTGAATATTGACCTACTCACTTCTAACTGCACTATGAAAGGCAAGGCTCACGATGAATTACATAAATGGTTATTGCCATATATTGATTTAGTAAATGAGCTTTCGAATGCCAAGGACGTAACAAATGCATCCAAACAATTTGAAAACATTCAAGCTTCATTCAAAACATTTAATCAATACTTCCAATGAACATAAAAGAATTACATACTAGGGAAAAACCAGTTTCAGCAACTTCTCTTTTCAAAACCGAATTGGGAAATGTAACCGCCATACAAATCTTGAAGGGTGAAAAGTTAAAAGAACATATCACCAAAACTCCTGCACTTTTGATTTGCATGGAAGGTGAAGCCACTTTTGAAAACGAAAAAGGGATAAGAGAAATACTCATGCCGGGTGATTATGTAAATATTGAACCTATGGTAAAGCATTGGGTAGAAGGGACCATTGAAAGTCAATTAATCCTCATCAAGTAAGATATGAAAGAAGCTATTTGCATTTTTTAATTTTGATAGGAGTTGTTTGCTTTAGTTGTAAAAATTCACCAATAGATCGTTCAAAAAATGAAGTGAATGAGGCTATAGTTGACTCACCTTCTACACAAAAACTCAATAAAGAAGATAGTGGCTCTCTGTGTAATTCAGTTAAAAACGAAAAAAAAAATGACAAATGACTGGACTACCGATCAGTATATTTTAAAGTGTTCAAAAAATCAAACAACCGAATTAAAACAATATATTGAATCTGAAAAAAAAACGTTGGAAGAATGTAGCAAATCCTCTTATAGCCGTATACAAAGGAAATGATTTTGGCGACTATCATCACATAGAGTTTGAAGACTCAAATAGGAAAAGTTATGATTTTGGATTTGGGAACAACGACTTTGGAGATATTTGGCTTTATTCTAATGATGAACAAATGAATGATAACCCTCAATATTTAGATAAATCATTCAAAATGTTTTGGGAGTGGAAAATCTCATCATTTCCATGTTGCTCCGGAGAATATGAGATAGTAGAAGCATATATTCCTTCAATCATAGAATTAATAGAAACCAAGACCAACAAAAAATAAACGGCTGTAATCATAAGCAAGCGGGCATTGACAAAGAAGTATTACATTCGTTAAAAGATTATTCTACGGTGCCAAATATGTGGAGCCCATGTCGATAACAATTACGAAGAAGAAAATGAACACTAAAAAAATCCATTTCATATCGGGACTCACCATTACCATATTTATTGGACTTCATTTATTTAATCACATATGCAGTATTTTTGGTGCTGAAAAGCACATCGAAATGATGAACCTGTTCCGACTTTTTTATCGCAACATGGTAGTTGAAACCGTTTTGATATTAGCCGTACTTGTTCAAATAATTTCTGGCCTTACATTATTTAGAACCAAAAGAGGCACGGCAATTTCAAATTTCGACAAACTCCACAGATGGACAGGTCTTTATTTAGCCATTTTCCTTGTGATACATTTAAGCGCAATATTTGCCGGACGATTTTTTTTACATCTTGATACTAACTTTTACTTTGGAGCTGCAGGGATTAACTCATTTCCTCTCAATTTGTTTTTTATCCCTTATTATGCGCTTGCCATTATTTCCTTCTTTGGGCATATTGCTTCGGTTCATAACGGGAAATTGAAAAAAATCGTTTTTGGCATGTCCCCACGAACACAAGCAAAAGGAATTTTAGTTTTGGGGCTCTTCGTTACCATCATAATATTTTACGGACTCACAAACCATTTTAATGGAATAACCATTCCGACAGAATACGATGTATTGATTGGAAAGTAACCAAATGAAAGTGGGCCAACAAGGTCCAATTTTGTGTTAGGTGCCAACCTAGGCAATGCCGAAAAAAATTCAACCATACCAATAGCCATTGAAAACCATTTACCGTCAATTAACATTCTAATCCCCTCAGCAATATCCGCCTCATAATTCCGTTTTTTTAAAGTCATTTAGCTGCCGGGTTATGAATATGAAAAAAATTGTCACATTATTCCTTGCTACCGTAATCACAATTACTTCCGTTAGACCCTGTACCACCTTTGTACTCAAAACAAGGAACGGACTATACTTTGGAAGGAACCTGGATTGGGTCTCCGATCATGGGCTGGTCCTTGTTAACCAACGAAACACTGCTAAAACATCCTTTGTATTTGCCCCAGAGCAATCCATTCAATGGACCTCCAAATATGGTAGCGTAAGCTTTAATCAGTTTGGAAAAGAGTTTCCCTTCGGTGGAATCAATGAAAAAGGTTTGGTGATCGAAATTATGATTTCAGAAGCAGAATATGCAGAGTACGACGACAGACCTGTTGTAAACGAATTACAATGGGTACAATATCAACTTGACAATTGCTCTACTATAGAAGAAGTAATCGCCACAGATTCAAAATTAAGAATCGGACAAGCACATGAAGGTTTACATTATCTTATTTGTGATGCACAGGGAAATACTGCTGTTATAGAATTTATAAATGGGAAAATGGTGAGTTATAAAGGCGATGATCTTCCCGTTTCTGTTTTGGAAAATGAATCGTACGAGAAATCCATGGAAGGCTTTAAGAATGATGAAAAATGTAGATTTACAACCGCTGCCGATATGGTTAAAAAATACAATGGCTCTAATGGTGTAGAATATTCATTCGAGATTCTGCAAGAAGTTGCATTGAGTGCCGAATGGTCGGTTGTATATGACATTACAAAAAAACAAATTCATTTTCGCACAATTACCAATGAGAAAATTAGAATTGTTGATATGGCAAGTTTCGATTTTGGCTGTGATTCAAGTTCGTTGAGTTATAATATTGCCCAAGACAATAAAGGAAATATTAACGATAAATTTGTAAAACTCAACTCAGGGAAAAATACCGAGATTCTTAAAAAGGCCATGGAACTAAACATGGTAAACCTTGAAGAGGAACAGAGAAATCAACTTCTTGGTTATTTCAAGGAAGCTAGATGCAATTAGCAAACTTGAACCATTGAACCTTTTACCTCACTTTAATCAAAGGAACGTATTCACGCATAATGTTCACCTGTTCCGAAGCAGATTTTCCCTTTAGAGTTGTTGTTGTTGGATAATCAGGATATTTAGGAAGTAAATACAATAGATTCAAAATATAATTTGCTTTCACGGCGAATGCTACGTTGTCAGCATAAAATAATTTTGAATTGATAACTCCTATAATATTTCCGTCATAATCCAAAAGAGGTCCACCACTATTTCCCGGTTGCACAGGTGCACTTACCTGATATGCCAAAATATTTCCATCCATACCGGTTCTTGCATTGATGCTGCCTTCTGTATACTTCAATTCATTGCCCAATGTACTCATGGCAAACGGATATCCCAATGCATATACATTGGTTCCTACCTCTTCCAATTTTGTTTGAATGGTATATGGAATAGATGCGAAGTTTTTGAAATTTGGATCGTTGATCTTTATTACCGCCAAGTCACTTTTTTCGTCCTTTAAAATTACATCACATTTATAAGAAACAACATTTCCATCCCGAATAAGATCCACTTCCATTTCGTTGGCTCCATCCACTACATGGTGATTGGTAACTATATAACCATCTGTTGAAACTACGAATCCACTCCCTGTACTTTTCCATGCTTTGTTCTTCATGGTTTTTGCATCAATATCAGCAGAAACAAATGGTGCATCAATACTTCTTGTAACTACCAAATCCTTTACTTTAATAGTTGAATTCGCAGCAACTTTATACCCAATATAACTTCCACTTCCCTTGAAAGAAGCTGTTTTATAAACCGGTGTATAACCAACAAATAATTGAACGGTATCTTTATAGCTCATCATAAATAATTCATAATAATCTTCCTTTTTAGTTTTCGGCTTTTTATTTGTTGAATTATAATCGTAGTAATTTTCGTAATTATAATCACCCGATGGGCTTGCTGTACCTTTTGAAAGCTCGGAATAAGTTCCATCTATGTACTGGCCCACTTCGTAATTCCCCTCCCTATCCACTAAAATTGAATGATAATTTTTATCATCCGTGTAAGCGAATACCAATCCACTCTTTGATTTGCTATCTCCTTTTACATGGGTAATCTTAGTAGTGATTACCAATAGTTTAGTATAATCAAGAGGTTTAAATAATTTTTTTGTGCCTACTTCTTTTGAAGCAGTCAGAATAAGTCCTTGATCTTTATAGGTTGTTTTTATTTTTTCTTCAGGCAAATCAGTTGTAAAATCCTTTACATCTGCTTTAGCAGTATAATAACCATAATCACTTCCATAGGTATTTAATAAATCGTTTAGATCCAAATCGGCATTCTTTTTGTTTTTTATGGGTTTAGGTGGGAAGAAATCGTATTTCTCAGTTGCTCCACACTCCCCAAACTCATCACAGTTATATGCATCAGCTCCAATAATTTCTCCCTTGTTATAATATGCATACGATTGCAACAGCCCTGATTCATACCAGGCAACATAGGTTCCAATTAAAACTCCATCTTTATAAGTACACTCGAATGCACGGGTTCCATTTTCATGCCATCCGGTAGAATGACCCGCAAGAACGCCTTTCTTATAAAAAGTGGCGGTTTGTTTTTTCCCGTTTTTGTGATACCAAACACAAAGGCCTTCGTATTTCGAATTGTAGCTATTGTAGCTATCAAAAGAGCTAAATTTTCCTTCCCATTGTAATTCTCCCGATATAAAATAGTCACGAACCATTCCAACAGTGCTCCCTTTATCATCATAAGCAATCAAACGATAGTAGGATGCAATGGAAGAATCACATTGTTTCCACTCGCTACTAAAAAACTCCTTAATAGGTTTTTGCGCAAATACCGAGGTAGAAAGTGTAATGAAAAGTAGACTGAGGATTTTTCTAGGCATAGAGTTATTTTAATTAAGACCAATATTATACAAATATTCCGGAATTATATAACGGCTGTAACTCATTTTTGTTGGAATTGAGAAAGATTAATTAAGAAAATTCCAGCAGATCCCAACTTGTACGCTTCTGTCTTGCAGAGGATAATGAGGTGTGGTATAATAAGGTACATCAGGCCATCGCTGATTCACATTTCTCAATTTTATAAAGAAGCTCACCGTTTTTACCCTACCCGACATTTGCAGATCGATAAAGGGATAGTTGCCTGTTACTTGCTGATTCTGTAAATAAAATGCAGATGCTATGGGATCATAGGAATTTGCCATATAAGGCGTATTGTAAGAAACATCAATACCGGCATTAAATAACAACGCCTTTTTAAATAAAAATCCCTGAAAATAAATGGAAAGTCTTCCTGCGAAATAAGGTAAACGAATTTGATCTGTTGTTGAAAATTGTCCTATTAGCAAGGGATCGAAATAAATTTTCCAGGCTCTGAATCGTTTATGCAATTCCAAAGTAAATACATTCGCAACATCCGTTAACTGGGTAGGATTCGCTAAAGTATCAAAGTAAGTATAGTTGTTTACCAGGTACGAATTAAAGGTAAGATCAAGATTCCAGCTTTTTACTTTGTACACCAATGAAATATTCAACTCTCTTTGTTTTTGAAGATCGAGTTGATATTTACGGTGATTACTTTGAAAATTTTTAAATACCCAGGATGGTTCAAATTGTCGGTATCGGATTGATGCCGTTAAATATTGATTTACTTTTGCAGAATCCTTTGATTGATAATGGAACTTAAACTGCGCTCCAAAATCGCCGATATTATATCCTGCAAAATAAAAATATCCAGAAGCTTGTAGGGAAATCTGAGGATTTATATCAAATGTAATTCCACCAAAAGCATTTAGGTTATGATAGCTTGTATGGATGGCAGAACTATCCTTCTCAACAGAATCTAATACTCCAATAAAATTATTGAGATCTATAAACTCATGTTTTACTCCCACCGTTAATGGACTCTGAGCATCCATTTGCTTTTTGAGGTAAAGCAGAATCTTAAATTCGTTTTGTAATTGATGATACTCCAATCCATGTCGTGTAAAGGTAGAATCAAAGAACACAGGCCCATAAAAAGAAGTATTAGGTTGAGCATCTCTATACCTGTTTACACGGTATTCATATTGCAGGGTATGCATAAATGTAAGTAAAGGCGCTGCTACTTTGGTTGTAGAGTCAATATTCTTGCGATTGAAAGTATATGCCTGTTGAACAAATGCAACATGATTGTACCATCTTTGTTGTGCACTATCCAAATTCACCAATAAATAAGTTCGGTTCGATTGAAATAAATTCTGGGTAAAGTCTGAATCATTTTGCAATCCTCCATTTTCGTTAAAAAATAAATTGTTGTGTATATAACTCCAGATCAACTTATATTTTCCGTTCTTGCTGTTAACTCTTCCCATGAATCTAAAATGATGACTCAAGACTCTTTGATTTGCATAAAATCCTCCAGAATTGGTATGATTGTATTCAATACCTAATTGGAGGTTTTTTAAAATTCTTTGGGTATGTAATACTTTCAATTTTTGCTCACTGCCCATACCTAGAAAATACTCAACCTGGGTAAGTGGTCGTGCCGTTAGGTGAAATTTGGTATTCCAACGGTCGAACATGTACGAATCGTAGCTATGGTAACCGGCATCGAATCCCGAATATTTATTAGGTCGGAAAATCATTGGATTATTGGCAGTAAATAAATTTCCTAATGAAGCATTCACCACATAATCTCGTAAGGCAGGGTCAAAAAATCGGGTATTGGTAATCCCTGTATCTTCGTGATGGTAACTGGTTAATGCTGTTTGATCAAAATGTTCCAGATCCAGATAATAGATCTTCATGGTATCGCGTAAGAGTTTCAGCGAATCTTTTTTGGTCATCTGGCTCCATAGGGGTGAAACCAGAAAAAACATAACAAGGGTATATAGAAAGCGTCTGATGACTCTAAAATTTATCAAAAATAACAATACATAGCCATTATTATTGCGATTGGGGTCTATCTTAACTGTAAATTGGGTAGTTGCTGGGGTTTTTAATATTAATCCCCAGCGGCCCCGGGTGAAGCGGCATCCTTTTTATTTATGCCCGGAGATATAATCTCCGAAAAGGATTATCAGGGACATGCGGCTATCCGAAGTATGAGACTTCGGATTAAAATAAAAAGATATAGCAAAACACGGGTTAAGCCGCTCAAAAAATATATACTTTTACATCAAGATTTTTGAAATTATGATTTTTGATCACCTTGAGAATGCATCCCTTTATTACAGCCTGAATCCTTTGTTCAAGAAGGCATTTGAGTATCTCAATTCAAACGATTTTAGTATCATTGAAAATGGCGTTTACGAGATAGATGATAAAAATATTTTAGCCATAGTAAATAGCTACGAAACCGAAAGAGTAGAACAAAGGTTTTGGGAAGGACATAAACAATACATCGATATCCAATTAATGGTAAAAGGTTCCGAAAAAATGGGACATTCTCCCATACAATTTGCAAAGATTGTTAACCCTTATGATGAGGAAAAAGATTTTATAAAATACGAAGCAGAAGGCACTCAGTTAACCGTTCCTCTTAACCACTTTGTTATCTTTTATCCCAGTGATATACACATGCCTAATCTCATCAACCAAAAGGTAGAAGAGGTAAAAAAAGTAGTAATGAAAGTAAGGGTTCCTGAGCCAGATATTCAACTCACCTTTGCTTCAAATAATGATTATAAATTAGAAGAGATCCGAAATAAACTTTCCGGAACAGGAATTGAAGTTTTGGGTCTTAAAGAATCAGGGGTGAATGAAGAATTACCCGAAACAGGAAATACTTTAGAGGCAAATGCTTTTGAAAAAGCTAACAGGGTTTATAGCAAATTCGGATTGAACTGTTTTGCTGATGATACAGGTTTAGAGGTAGAAGCTTTAGGCGGAGAGCCCGGGGTATATTCGGCCATGTATGCCGGTGAAGGAGCTTCATACCAGGAGAATTTAACCAAACTTTTGGCCGAAATGAAGGGTAAATCCAATAGAAAGGCTCGTTTTAGGACTATAGTGTCCCTTGTTTTGGATGCTGCTGAATATAGGTTTGAAGGTATTGTAGAAGGTGAAATTCTCGAAAATTCTCGTGGAACACAAGGTTTTGGCTATGATCCCGTTTTTGTTCCTGACGGTTTTAATGAGACCTTTGCCGAAATGAGCGCCGAACAGAAAAATAAAATCAGCCATAGAGGCCTCGCGATTGAAAAATTGGTCAAATTTTTGAAAGAAGATCTAGCAAATGCGTAAAATGAACAAACTATTATTCCTGCTTTTTATATCCATTCCAGCCTTATCTGTTGCGCAAAACACAGATGCACAAATATACCATGATAAAGTAGTAGCCGAGGCAAAGTTGGTAGGAGGAGCTCTCAACGATTTTAATTCATCATTGGAAACCGATAGTGCCTTTCTTATGCACAACAGCAGAGCCTCCTTAAAGAAACAATTGGATACTTCTATCGCCTATTTAAATTTATTACCTGCTTATAACAACGATGATGATTGGCACATGGCACTTAATATGCAATTTAAGTTTTATCGCGATTGCGTAGATAAGGAATATATTAAATTCATTGATTATTCTTTACGATTATCTGCTCTTAACGAAGACGAAATCACCGACTTTACCAAGATGATCTCAAAGCTGAATGAGAAAGAGTTTGGGCTTTCACAATTGGTAGATGAAGCGTATCAGGATTTTATAAAAAAATATAAAGTTACTCCCGTTAAGTAGTAGGATGTTCCTTTTTAAAAAGTGCAGCAGTTTCTGCAATTGACGTTTCTATAGATGTAAACTCAAAGTTTAATTCCTTTTTTACTTTATCATTTACATATTCACATTCAAGTGTAGCATTTCTTAAAGTCTCTTTTGTAATGAGAGGTAATGCGTTCGTAAATTTGCTTTTCCATTTCTCGGCAAGCACCAACCATCCTGCTAATTTCATATTAGCTGACTTTGTCGCTTTAGGCCTATCAAGTCTTTCGGCAATTGATTCAAATACTTCTTTAAATTTTTTTGTTTCTGCACTGATAACGTATCGGTGACCGAATGTATTTTTATTCATCAATTCGATCATGCATTTAGCTACGTCCTTCACATCTACCCAGCCAGTATAACCGTTGGTATAATATGTCATTCCATTATTTACTCTTTCGAACATTTTTCCCGACCCTTCATTCCAAGGGCAATAACCTAAAATAACTGCAGGATTTACTATAATAACAGGCAACCCTTCTTCGAAAGCCCGCCATACCTCCATTTCGCTTTTGTATTTGCTAAGTCCGTATTTTGTGTTCACCGGATCTGTTTTCCAAATTCTGGTTTCGTCAATAATCTCAGGTTGAGCAGATCTCCCAAGAGCAGCAATGCTGCTTACATGCATGAATTTTTTTATAGCACAATAAAGTGCCGCGTTTGCAAGATTCGCCGTTATGGTAACATTGTTATTGATCATCCGGTTATGATGCTTCGGATGAAAAGAAACTTCGGAGGCACAATGATAAATTTCTTCGACGCCTTCCAATGCATCTTCGATTACATAGGTATCAAAAAAATCTACATTTTTCCATTCTATTTTTTCGAAACGATCAGTTGCGTTGGCAATAGAAAAAACTCTTCTAACGTAACTTAAATCGGTGGTTACTCTTTTTGCAGCTACAATTTTTTTATCGCTTTGCGATAATTGTACCAGCAAATGAGCACCTAAAAATCCGCTTCCACCTGTTACGAAGATCATAAGCCAAAGGTAGAAAAAGGAGCAAGGCAAAAGGACCTAGAACCAAAAATAAAAAGATCTTAATTCTTTAGAGATGTGATTTTACCCGTATCATTTTGCGCCTCTATTCTTGTAGGGTGAGACCCCAGCTGGGGCTGGGGATCATTGTCAGAAGTGGAATGAGAGTTTAGTGAAACTCCGTTTCGCTAAACTCTCATTCCTAAATAGTCACAGATCCTCAGCTCCAGCTGGGGTCTCCTGATCAAGGGAACTATCAAATAAAGTTACAAAAGGATGTTGTTTTTATGCTGATCCAAACATCCGTACCAGTCCAGATTGAAGCGAAGCGAAACGTCAGGATCACCCAGGGCCGCTTAACGCATAATTCAGCTATATTCATATTTTTGTAGCATTATTGACTGAAATGGGAGCACCTAAATACAATCTTATAGAGGAACTAAAGTGGCGAGGCATGTTGCACGATATGAAACCCGGAACCGAAGAGCTTTTAAAAAAGGAAATGGTAAAAGGTTATGTAGGCTTCGATCCAACGGCAGATTCATTGGGAGTGGGGAATCTTGTACAGGTAATGACCCTTTTGCATTTTCAAAAGGCAGGTCATAAGCCTTATGCTTTAATCGGTGGCGCAACAGGTATGGTGGGAGACCCTTCAGGGAAATCAGAAGAAAGAAATTTATTAAATGAAGAAGCTCTGAATCATAATCTAGCTTGTCAGAAAAAACAATTAGAAAAATTTCTTGATTTTAATTGTGGTGAAAACTCGGCGGAGATTGTAAACAATTACGATTGGTTCAAGGATATGAGCTTTCTCGAATTTATTCGTGACGTGGGTAAATACATTACAGTAAATTATATGATGGCGAAAGATTCTGTAAAAAACAGAATTACTCGTAAAGGAAAAACAGAAGATAGAGAGGAAGAAGAAGATGCAAGTGGAATGTCGTTTACAGAATTTACATATCAATTGGTGCAAGGTTATGATTTTTATTATTTGTGGAAACACCACGGAATAAAAATGCAAATGGGAGGAAGCGACCAGTTGGGGAATATTATTACAGGCACAGATCTGATTAGAAAAAAGGGTCAGGGAGAAGCGTATGCTTATGTTACTCCATTGATAAAAAAAGCTGATGGAACCAAATTCGGAAAAACCGAAAGCGGTAATTTATGGTTAGATCCGAAGAGAACTTCTCCTTATAAGTTTTATCAGTTTTGGTTGAATGCTGCTGACGATGATGTAAAAAATTATATCAGGATCTTCACGTTATTTTCAGAAACGGAAATTCTTGATTTGGAAAAACAGCAGGATGCGGAAGCACATAAGCGTCATTTACAAAAAGCATTGGCGAAAGATATTACCATAAGGGTTCATTCTGAAAAAGATTATGAAAGAGCAGTAGAAACATCGGAAATTCTGTTCGGAAATTCTTTTGATGCCTTTAAAAGTTTAAAGCCTGACGAAATTGAAGCGGCTTTTGATGAAAATGAAACATTTAGACTTACAAAGAATATTTTTGAGGGAGAGGTTGATCCGCTGAATCTTCTTGGGGAACATACTTCGGTTTACAAATCAAAAACGGAAGCCAAAAAAGCTATTCAAGGCAATGCTGTAAGTGTAAACAAGGAAAAGATTAATCTTGAAACAAAGCTTGATAAATCGGCGTTGCTTTACGATAAATACCTTTTGGTTCAAAAAGGGAAAAAGGAATATTTCTTAATGGTAGTGGGGTAAAAGCTTCATTTTGAAGTTACTATTCAAATACTTTCGTATTTTTAATCGCAAACCCTCGGAATGAAGAAACAAATTGTACTCTGTGATGACCATGTTTTATTCCTTGAAGGATTAGAGAAATTGATTGGAACAGAAAGCAATTATGAGGTGGTAGCTGCATATAGCAATCATTCGACCTGTATAGAATACATTAAAAATAGCCCCCCTGATATTTTTATTTGCGATCTGAATCTTGAAAAAAAAGATGGATTTGAGATTATGCAAGAGCTAAAGCCCAATCTTGAAAAAACTCTAAAAATTATTCTTACCGCTTATAATGAGGATTTTCTAGTAGAAAAGGCCCGAAAGCTGGGAGTAAATTGCTTTATGCTAAAATCGGCAAGCAGAGAAGAATTATTCGGGATTTTTGAACGTAAACCATCTGATGCATTTTACACGAACGTATGCAGCTCAGTAAAAAAAGACTTTACTCAACATGATCTTGATTTCAAACAAAAATTTAAACTGTCTATAAAAGAAATTGAGATCATTAAACTGGTATCGAAGGGTAAAACGAGTCAGGAAATTGGTGATAGATTATTCCTAAGCAGATTTACCATTGAAACACATCGCAGGAACATCGGAAAAAAACTAGGTATTTCGGGTATTACTTCTCTTATCCAATTCGCAAATGAAAATAATTTATTGGATTAAGATAGTTCTCTTTTTGTTGGTTTTCATTGGGGAAACTTATGCCCAGTCATCACCATTGGAGATAAGATCGTCTTATTACTTTGTCGACAAAGGATCAACACATACCCTTGAAGATATTCAACGCAGAGATGCGGATTGGTTTAAATTCGATGAAAATGAAAATATTAAATACGGATACAATACAAATGATGCGATATGGTGTAAAATAAATCTATACAATCCAACAAATGAGGACCTAGAAAAATGGTTGGTCTTCGACAATATTTATCTTGATAGTGTTACCGTTTACTCTAAAAGCCAACTATGGCTTCGAGGAGACAGAACGGGAGACGAAAAAGCGGTAACTCCGGCCCCTTCTTTTAAATTGAATATTAAAGCCAACGATTCATCCCAAATTATCGTAAGAATAAAAAAAACAATATCGTTTCTTGAATTTAAATATCGATTAACAGATGAATACCTACTCCTAAGGGTATCAAATAATGAAATCATTTTTTACACATTTGTCTTTGGACTTGTTTTCATGTTTTTCCTATTTAATTTCATACTATATCTCGTTTCAAAACGAAGTATTTATTTAAGATATTCCTGGCACGTAATTGCTATCCTTATTTATCTTTCTATAGGTTGTGGTTTTGCAAAATTTTGCCTCTTTCCTTCTTTTTTACACTTCAGTGAGCTTCGTCTCTATACCTCTTTTATTGCGTTATCAGCCTTTATCAATTTTGTAATTCACTATATGAATTTTAAAGAAACTCAAAAATTCATCTTTAAGATTATACGAGTCTCCAATTTTCTTAACTGGAGTATTTTGTTTGTTTCATTGTTTTTTTATCTGACAAACTTTTCAGGTTTCATAAAACCCACTATGCTGGCCAACTATTTAAATTTGGTTGTTTCGCTTGTAATATTGATAATAGGATTAATAAAAAGCACCAAGACAGAAGGAAAAAAAGCATTCTATACCTTATCGATATTTGTTATTGCATTAATATGGGCCCTGCTGTTTGTTTTAAAAGAAACCACTAGTCTTGATTTTAATCTTAATATTGATTGGCTCTTTTTGTCGAATATCTACGAAGTAATTCTATTCGGAATTTTACTTGCCATTGATTATTACAAAACCTTCATTAATAATCAAAAATTAATGCAGGAAGTAATCTTTGAAAAAGAAAAGAATCTAAAAGCATTTGCTGATGGGGAAGTAATTGAACGTAAACGATTGGCAAATACCTTACATGATAATTTTGGAAGCAGGCTAGGCGCCATTAAATTGTTTTTAGGGCAGAAATTATCCGATAAAGCATCCGAAGAACTTGAGGTTCTATCCGGAGATATTCGAAATCTATCCCATCAGATCATGCCAAGATCATTGCAGGAGGGGGCATTAATAGCTGCAATGGAAAAACATGTAGCCATTCAAAACGAAGCAAATCCTGCATTAAAAATAGAAATGTTCAAATTTGACATGCCCGAAAAAATGTATGAGCCCTGGATCTACGATATATATTTAATTGCTCAGGAAATTATTAATAATACCACGAAGCATGCTAACGCCAAATCATTAACCATTGAGTTTTTCGGCTACGATAATGAATTTATATTTCAATTTACTGACGATGGGAAAGGGTTTGATTCTTCAACTACCAATAAAGGAGTTGGTTTAGAAAATATGGATTTACGTATAAAAAATCATGGTGGTAAGTTCGAAATTAATTCCACCATAAACGAAGGAACCATTATTATTATTGCGCTTCCGGCTTTATGATTTCGAGTGGTAGTTTGAGATAAGTTCTAAAGTGTTTTTTGACATTGTTTTTTTTAAAATCTTACGGCGATGCGTGTCCACAGTATGTCGGCTAATGTGAAGGTATTGGGCAATTTCCTGACTACTTTTCCCCTGAACCAACCACTTTAAAATCTCTTTTTCACGCAGTGTCAGTGCTTTAATATCTATTGTCCTTTTCATTCACCAAATAAAGACCGTGTTGGGGTAATAAAAAATACTCAACGCTGAGTATTGTCGGCTTTAAATTTAAATGGGTCGGTTAGAATGCAGCCCACCATCAGGATAAATACACACGGGAACTCCAGGTATCTAAAGATGTTAAGTAAGTCACCGTCCAAACTGTTTTCACGATACCCGGAGGGTGAAGATGAGGCGACCCCTCAATAAAATCTATCATGGCCTCAAAAGTCAACATCTATACACCAATTATTTCAATAAGTTTTGTAGATTTGAAGGAATCATTTAATCAACAAACATTATGAAAAGACTTATTAAAGTTGGTTTATCAGCTGTGGTACTGGTGATAGCCATGACATTTACTTCATGTAAACCAGATCCAGGTAAAATTATCTTTTGGGTAGATGCAGACCTTTTATGCGGACCTATTGATGTTACCATAAATGGATCAACTAAAACAATTAGCAGTTATTATTCAAGCTCAACCCCTGATTGTGATGCAACAGGATGTGCTACTTTCAGCATGGATCCTGGAAGCTATAATTGGACCGCTACATGCACAGGCTCAAATTGGTCGGGCACAAACACTGTTACAACCAACGGTTGCTTTAAATTGCAATTAACGCCTTAAAACGGACTTTCTTAATTAGAATAAAAAGGCCTTCCTTATAAGAAGGCCTTTTTTGTAATACCCAATTCCCTTGAAGATGGTTTACTGAACCAAAAAAGAACAAGCACAGGTTACCTAATACGAAAATTAGTACATACTAAGAGGAAAGACTTCATCGTCTAATTTTTTAAACCTACGGTTTATGGAAACACCTCATTTGAAAATGGCTTACCACTGTCCCGTAAAAACCTCAGCCCTTAAAAATACTTTTGACGGGAAGTTCTGCAATCAGTGTTCGAAACATATTCCGGATATGCGGAATAATTCTACCAACGCCATAATAGAGGAAATAAAAAAATATGACGGGGAGTTTTGTGGAACGTTTGATCCTTTGCAATTACAAAATCCTTTTGGAGACGGAAGAGATAAAATTGTGAACTGGTACCAGAGGTTTTCTGTTAAACAAAAGCTCAACAAAAAAATTCTTGTATTCATATCCTTCTTTGTTCTTTTAGTAACTGGATGCAGATCCAGAGGTATTCCGGGTTATTCGATAAATGGAGTACCAATGCTAAGAGTTCATCCCCGAAGCATCATCGAATACACTGAATCTTCCAATTTTGTAAAGCACAACGTGTACAAAATACATTTGAATGTAAAAAAAGAGAAGAAGGTGACATACAGAAAACATCGTGGAAAATAAAAAACAGTGCTCGAGTTTTCACTCGGGACTGTTTTTTATTATATTTGGTAAAACGTTATTATCCTTTCGCATCAGCTAAAAGAGCATCTAACTCTTCTTCGCTTAATGAATCAAGATCACTTAGCATTCCTGTTGCAGCAGCTTTATCCAATAATCCACTAGCTAATTGAGAAACGTTTGGTCCACTTAATAATTCCATAGTACTTACTTCCAATCCAAATCTTGCCTGGAATGCTCTACCCAATTCCACAGCGATCAATGAATCAACTCCCATAAAATTAATACCTCTGGTTTTATCGATCTTTTCTACTGATAGTTTTAATACCCGTGCTACTTCTTCAGCAGTTGCACCTTCCATGTATGCTACACGATCCGGTTCAGCCATTGCAGACAGTTCTCCACACAATTCAGCTAGTTTACCACCCACTCCACTTCCTCCGCCTTTAGCATCTGCTAATGCTTTGAAACGTGAGCTTGATGCTGATTTTGTATTGATGGATGACCAACGTGCCCAATCCACATCAAACATGCCTATTTGAACAGGTGTATTCGCAATTACCAATCCTAATCCTTCTAATGCTTGTGCAGTTGTAAATCCGAAGATACCACCACTTTCAAGAATTGCGGTAACATTCGCATCACGGGCAGCAACCCCAACTTCACCTAGAACTCCTAAGTTAATGGTAGTTGCCTGCATTCCGTTTGCTCTTCTAAAATGTGCAAACTGATCAAGGAAAGTATTTGCAGCAACATAATTCGCCTGACCTGCATTTCCAATCAACGCTGAAATAGACGAGAAGGAAACAAAGAAATCAAGAGGAATATCTTTCGTATGCTTATGTACATTTAATGCTCCACCTACTTTAGCGTTGTAAGATGTTACAAAACGATCACGATTCATATCTACAAGGAATCCATCATCTAACACAACTGCGCCATGTATAATTCCCTTTAAAGGTGGCATGTCTTTTTTGATCTTCGCAACCACATCAGCTACCGCTTTGTCGCTGGTAATATCTACCGGCTCAGCATAAACCTTGGTGCCATTGGCCTCTATCAACTTAATAGCATCTTTTGCCTCATCAGATTTAGCACCACTACGTGACGCTAATACCAATTGTTTTACACCTTGAGATGATAACCATTGAGCAATTTGCAATCCGAATCCTCCGGTTCCTCCAGTGATCAAATATGTTGCATTGGTATCCAATTGTTTTTTCTCAGTCTTAAGAGGAACTTCTACTTCCTGATCTTTAAAGCTGATTACAACTTTACCGATGTGTTTAGATTGCAACATGAAGTTGAATGCTTCAACGGCATCTTTAGCATCAAACAAATGCGTATTTACAGCTTTAAATACTCCCTCTTCGTAGAATTTCTCGATATCGCGGTGAATTGCCTGAACTACTTCCGGTCTTTCCATCATCAATCTATCCACATCAATACCTAAGAATGAAATATTGTTGTTGAATTGCTGCATTGGCAATCCGGTATTCTCCGTAATATCACGTTTTCCGATCTCAACAAATCGACCGTAAGACGATAACAATTCAAATGATTGATACAATGCTTCTCCTGCAATCGCATTGATTACAACATCAACACCGTAACCATTTGTATCTTCTTTAATTTGTTTTACGAAATCTAATGAACGTGAATCATAGATATTTTTGATCCCTAATTTTTTAAGGTATTCACGCTTTTCTTCGCTACCAGCAGTTGTGAAAATTTCAGCACCTACGTATTGAGCATACTGAATTGCAGCAAGACCTACTCCTCCAGTACCATTGTGGATAAGAATCTTCTCACCTTTTTGCAATTGCGCTCTGTTACGTAAACTGTACAACACTGTCATGTAAGGTACAACCATCAATGCATCCTCGAAGCTGATGTTTTTTGGCTTACGTAAATAATATGTTGGAACAGAAACTACATAAGAACGTAAACATCCTTCAGGTGCAGCAAGAATAATTTCTTCCCCTACCTTAAAGTCTTTTACTTTAGAACCAACACGTGTAATTTTACCCGCCGCTTCGTGACCAATGTTTCTTTCGTAATACGAACCTTTTGTTGCTTTCTCACTTAACTGACCAATTACCTTTAATCCATCTTTTAAGTTCAAACAAGCAGCATAGTTGCGAATTTCAATCTCGTCAGGAGCCAATTCTTGTTTACGTTCAAATTCATCGTAATACAAGCTATCCATTCTTCCAAGCTGACCAATTTCCAATGAAACCGGAATTTCGGTAGAAACTTTTTTCTTCTCGCCTGTATTAGATCCTAATGAAACAGAATTTAGAATTCTTACGTAACGTTTGTTTTTACGAATAGCCACATCCTCATCTTTGTTGCCCGAAACAATTTCACGAGCCAACATTTCAAATTCTCCGGCATCTTTATCCTGATAAAGATCGATTGTTTTACAAGTTACATTTGGATTTTCATTGCTAATCAAGTGATCTAATCCCCAGAATGCTGAAGTATCCAATGAAGCGCCTCTATCGTAATTAATTACAACTTGTGCTCCGCATGTAAGCACTACCAAACGAACTTTATCGTTTGGTTTATTTTTCGCCAATGCTTTTGCAATATAAATTACAGGCATTGTTTGGTCAATAGCATCCTCGAATGTAATATTCGTTCCACGACCTTTATTCTCGGTACTCCATGTATAAAGAATGTGACTGTATGATTCCTGAGCAAAAAGCTTATGATAATCATCTTCGTTTTTAGGATCGATAGAATAAACGCCTTCATCATTTGTATATCCGTCGCCTTTGATAACTACAGAATAATCGATTCCTTTTTCAATTAATCCCTGGATCAAATCAAGATTATCATACTCTCCAAATACAAGGTATTTACCAGCTGCATTTGGTTCATCGTTTTCTTTAATTGCTTCACCTTCGTTCCACTGATATTCGTAGAACCAATTATCCATTTCGCCACCTGAATCACCTTTGCTGCTGTTGATAGCCTGACAAGTAATTCCTTCTAAAGCAACCAACACTTCTCCACTTTCGTCGAAAAGAATTAAATCACCGGTAATTGAAGTATCCGTTCTTTCGGTGATTTTACAATAGCTCCAGCATTCGTTACCTGGACTTGTATAGAACATTACCTGTTTAATATTTACAGGTACAAATGGATTTGGATTTGCAGAACCATCACTTACGATTGCCACCATTGATTGGAAACCCGAATCCAATAAAGTTGGGTGAAGTAAATAATTATCTTCATTACGGATCAATGCATCGTTTCCTTCTAGTTTCACCAATACTTCATTGTCCCCTTTGTGAATTTGTTTCACACCTTGGAACCAAGGTCCGTACATCAAACCACGAGCCTCTAAAGATTTATAAAACTCAGTTGCATCCGCTTCGGTTGTACAACGTTTTTTGATGTCTTTAAAGTTCATCGTAGGAATATCTCTTGAAATAGTATCCTTCAATAATCTTCCTGATGCATGCAATGTCCATGGAGAATCATCTTCACGATATCTGCTGTACACAGAATATTTTTTGGAATCAGGATTATAAGTGGTATGGAACATTTGAATTCTCTTATGATCCACAACTAATACCTGATTGAATTCTAAGTTTTGTAATGTACAAGCTGAATTACCGAATTCTTTTTCGTGAATAGCTAATCCTGCTTCTACATAGGCTGCTCCAGGAACAATTACCATACTTTCGATCTGGTGATCCTGTAACCATGGAAGTAAATATTGATTGATCTCAACCTCCCATGCCGGGTTTGGTTGACGAGCATTTTCATTCATGAAAATATGACCCGGTACACCGTGTTTTTCTTCGATAGAACGATCCGACTCTTGCCAGTAATCATCTTTATCCCAAGCATAAGTTGGAATCTTGTTGAACTTACCACCTTCGGTAAATATGTTCCAGTTAATCTCGAAACCAAGTGTATGTAAAGTTCCTAATGAGTTCATTACAGTAACCAACTCAGGATCTCCTCTTCTCAATGAAGGAACAATAGAACCTTTTACATCAGCAGCAGCTAAACATTCGTTGATGTTTGTACGCAATACGGGATGAGGTCCAACTTCTAAGAATACGGTGTATCCATCACTTACAACAGTTTGTGCAGCCTTCGCAAAACGAACAGGTTGACGAACATTCTGCCACCAGTATTCATTGTTAAACTCAGTACCATCCATGATAGTTCCGGTTACAGTTGAATACAATGGAGTAGTTGCTTTTTTAGGAGCTACTGATTTTAAAGATTTCAATAATTCATCTTTCAACGGCTCCATTTGGTAGCTATGATAAGCTACTTCAACGGTAAGCATTTTATTGAAAATATTTTGAGGAGTAAGTATAGCAGTTACTTTATCAAGAGCAGTTTTTGTTCCAGCAATAGTAACTCCGTTGAAAGAGTTGATCGCAGCAACAGAAATTTCATTTTGTAATCCGTTTTCGTTAATTACTTTTTCTGCAGCTTCTTCACCTAATCCAATCGCCAGCATGGTTCCTTGTCCGGCAGTAGTTTGCTGACAACGACTTCTATGGTAACTTACTAAAACTCCTTCTTTCAAAGTTAAAGCACCTGAAACATAAGCAGCTGGTACTTCACCCACCGAGTGACCAACAACAGCTTCAGGAGTAATCCCCCAAGCTTTCCACACTTCTGTAAGGGCAGCTTGCACAAAGAAATTTCCGGGTTGAGCAATGGCTGTTTCGTTCATTCTTGATTCAGCTTCAGGCTTCATCAACTCTTCCAACAACGACCATCCTGCTATTTCTTTGAAATATCCTTCACACTCGTCAAATACTTTTTTGAAGATAGGTTCCTTCTCATACATTTCGCGTCCCATTGCCCACCATTGTGGTCCCATTCCTGTGAAAACGAAAACTAATTTTCTGTTTTCCTGAATTTGGTTTTTTGTAACCGCAACCAGAACTTCACCTTTTGCATAAGCTTCTAACTTCTCAATCAATTCTTCTCTTGTAGATGCAACAATCGTCATTCTATGCAAATGATGTGATCGTCTATATGCAAGTGTATAAGCGAAGTCGATGATTGAAATATCATCGTTCTTTAAGAAATCAGCATATTTTTTACATTGGTTAGCAAGAGCAACATCACTCTTAGCCGAAATTGGGAAAAGGAATTGCTCTCTCTTGCTCTTGAATCCGTTTTGTGAAAACTTAGCTAGGTAATCCATTGGAGGTTGCTCCATTACCATGTGGCCGTTTGTACCTCCATAACCGAATGAGTTAATAGAAGCCATTAGCTTTTCATCTTTACCAAAATCTTCCAATTTTAATGCAACCTTTAATGCATTGTTTTCGAAATCAATTTTCGGATTTGCTTTTTTGAAATGTAAATGCGGTGGAACCTGACGCTTGTTCAGGATCATCGCAGTTCTTATAATACCGGCTACACCTGCAGCCGCTTCTAAGTGACCAATATTTGTTTTTACAGAACCAACAAAAACTTTGCTGTTCTTATCATGTGAGCCCTTTAAAACATTATCCAAAGCGGTTAACTCTAACGGGTCACCTACTTTTGTTCCTGTACCGTGAGCCTCGATGTATTTGATGTCTTTAATATCAACACCACATTTACCGTAAACCTCACGAATTAATTCTTCTTGTGCTTCAGGATTTGGAACCGTAATACCGTTTGTTGCTCCATCCTGATTTGAACCGGTTCCTCTAACAACAGCATAGATATAATCCCCATCAGCCTGTGCTTTTGAAAGCGGTTTGAAAATAACCACTCCAGCACCTTCTCCACGAACATAACCACCTGCATCCTCATCGAATGCTTTACAACGTGAATGTTTAGAAAGAAACTGTCCTTTGCTCATCGCAATAGGATATTCAGGACGCAACATTACGTTTACTCCTCCTGCTATAGCCATATCAGATTCACCTGTCCAAATGCTTAAGCAAGCATAGTGAGCAGCAACCAACGCAGATGAACAAGCAGTATCAATCGTAAGTGATGGTCCACGTAAATCGAAAGAATACGAAATACGATTACTCAACATTACCATAGTTGATGATGTTGCGGTATTTTGTCCGATAAGGTCACGGTTTAATGCGCCTAACTGTTGTAATTTATTATCCAAACAGAAACCTCCTATGAAAACTCCGGTTCTTGATCCACGCAATTTTGTTTCTTGAAAACCCGCATCTTCAAATGCTTCCCAGGTTGTTTCCAAAAGAAGTCTTTGCTGAGGGTCAATAATTGCTGCCTCACGGGGAGACATTCCAAAAAATAAAGGGTCAAATTCTTCAACTCGGACTTTTTGTAGAAATCCCATTTGAGGTTGATGACTTTTTCCAGGTCTGTCTGTTTCAGGGTCGTAGAATCTTCTCCAATCCCATCTTTCCTTGGGTACATCCACAATACAATCAGTACCTTCTGCCAACAGTTTCCAAAACTCTTCCGGGTTTGTAGCCCCACCGGGAAATCTTAGACCCATACCCACAACGGCAATAGGTTCATAGTTAAGCTTTGTTTTGTTTTCCATATGTATCTCTTTCTTACTAAGTGCTTTAATGTTTTCCTTCAATTCTTCTCGCAAACAATTTTGCAAAAATATATTAAAAATATCGGTAATTCAAGTCTTAAAAATCATAAAGGTTTAATTTTTAGCATGTTAAACCCCTGTATCCCTTCTCTATCAATGCGATATCACCTTTCCGGTTATTTCGTTAAATATTTGCTAATGGAATATGCGGTTTAATAGAATACCAATTACCTTTGCAATTAAGTATCCACAACCAAATTTATACCCATGTATATCAAACAAATATATACCCAGTGCTTAGCCGAGGCATCTTACTACATTGATGATAATGGAGAAGCTGTGGTGATTGATCCAATCAGGGAGGCTGATCAATATCTTGAATTAGCCAAAGAACGAGGTGCAACCATCAAATATATATTTGAAACCCACTTCCATGCTGATTTTATTTCAGGACATTTAGAGTTGGCTAAAAAATCAGGAGCAACTATTGTATTTGGACCCCAAGCCAGTACTTATTTTCCTATTCACTCAGCTGCAGATGGTGAACATATAAAGATCGGTAATATTAATTTTGTGGCCCTTCATACACCCGGGCATACGCCCGAATCAACCACCTTTTTACTAGTCGACCAAGAAGGCAAAAACCATGCCATCTTCACGGGAGATACACTGTTTATAGGAGATGTAGGACGCCCCGACCTTGCAATAGCCGCGAATACTACAACTCAGGATCTCGCCGCGTTGCTTTACGATTCTATACATACGAAAATAATGCCTCTTGCAGATGATGTAACCGTTTATCCAGGTCACGGGCCCGGTTCTGCCTGCGGAAAGAATATTGGTAAAGAGACTTTTGCTCAATTAGGAGAGCAGAAGAAGACTAACTATGCATTACAGAGCATGGATAAAGCCACATTTGTAACGTTAATAACCGATGGCATACTTCCGGCCCCAAGCTATTTTGCAACCGCTGCTACCATCAATAAAACAGGATATGAAAATCTTGAGCAGGTTTTAAGCAAATCTAATCACGCTTTATCTCTTGATGAATTTAAACAACTCATTAAAAACGGAGCGGTTATTCTGGATACTCGTGTTGCTGATGAATACGAAAAAGCGCATGTTCCAAATTCAATTAATATAGGAACCAATGGACAGTTTGCTATATGGGCTGCTACGCTTTTGGATTACAAAAGACCAACCCTTTTAATTGCAGAAGACACAACAGAAAACGAAGTAATCACCCGCTTAGCCAGGGTTGGAATTGAAAACATCACTGGTTATTTACAGGGGGGATATACAACCTGGGCAAGTGCCAATGAACCTGAATCAACAATTTCATCTATCGAACCTGAAGAGATGAGAGGTTATATGGATAAAGGATGGAAAGTACTAGACGTTCGTAAACCTGGAGAATTTGAAACAGGACATATAAAAGGTGCTAAGACTTTACATCTTCAAATCCTTGAAGAAAATATTGATAATATTGATAAAGAAACACCTTGGCTCATTCATTGTGCCGGAGGATACAGAAGTATGATGGCAGCCACCATTTTACGTAATCACGGTTTCATAAATATCCACAATGTTCATAAAGGATGGAGTGCCATTCAAAATTTACATAATTTGAGCTTTGAAACGGGTCCTTGCGAAATGGAAAGGAAGAAGCAGATGTTAGATAGTTCTAAATAATTTTTTGTGTCGGCTTTTACCGACGCTTCAGTGAGCATGTGCCTTCCCGTGTTACCCTATTATCCTGATCAAGCTATTAGAAAACATTTTAAAACAAAAGCGCTATATTTAATCATCTCAAACACCAAACAAATGATAAAAAAAATTCTTGTCATTATCGGATTAGCCCTATCCGTAACGCAATTAAAAGCACAATCCATTGATAACCTAACATCTTCTTTTAATACTGGCCATTATTATAAAATTGATGGAACCAGAGTTGAGAGTGAAATCAAATTAACTTGTTTGGCTAAGTTCGGCACAAACCCTCATAATTCAATCTATATTAAAGGAAGTGATGGAAAAACGGATAGATTAACCACTAAGGAAGTAAGTAGTTTTGTAATAGGTGCTGATAGCTTCCTAATTGCCAAAAATATTAAACACGGAGAAGCCGAACTTACAGAAGATTTTGTGCATTTTGATTCGGTTGATGGTGATATTACTACGGTAACTCACTACACAACTACCGGAAATAGTACATTAAATGGCTTAGTATTATACGTTAAGAAAGGCGTTACCTATGCAACTTTGAAGGCGGCACAAAAGGCTAAATAGAAGTTGTTGGATATGACAAATAATTTGGGGGCGGCTTTTCCCGCTATCCGCTATATCTTTTTTGATTATCCCTTCTAGAATATTCCATGATTCTATTAAGAAACGACGGGCGATCGGCCCGTCGCTTCAAACGGCTTGGAAAAGGCTTACAAGAATCGAAACAAAAAAGGATGCCGCTCCTATCGGGGCCGCTTTCATTCTAAAACAAAATTCCCTATCTTACGTTATAGTTTTCTTAATGAAGAAGTTATTTCACTACCACCGTTTCACTACTGCATTAGCCGTTGGGTTTGCTGCAACCGCAGTGTCAGCGTATAGTCAAACAGGCAAAACTGATCTTGGCAAAGACAGCGTTAAAAAAGACGACATTAAAACCATCATTTACGAATTGCCTTATCTACCTGGGAAAAAAGTGTCCATAGTACAAGGTTATAACGGTTGGTTTAGTCATCAAAAATCAAATGCGTTGGATTTTCTCATGCGTCGCAACCAGGTAATCTGCGCAGCTCGAGGTGGGGTGGTGCAAAGTTGCCGTTCCGATTCAAAAATCGGCGGACCTTCCTATAAATTTATTTCTGATGGGAACTATGTAATCATTAAACATGATGACAGTACATCAGCCGCCTATTGGCATATGGAGTACAATACGGTCATGGTAAAATCAGGAGATACTGTTGTTGCGGGGCAGCCTATTGGTAAAGTAGGAACGACCGGTTTTTCAAGTGGACCTCATTTACATTTCGAAGTATACTATTTCGATAGAAATGGCAAAGAACATACGGTAAAAACCGTGTTTAGAACCTCCCGTGGAATTAAAAAACCAAGAGGATGGCATTTTTATAAAAGACCCAAGGGGTGATATCAAAAACAGAAACTACTCAGTGAAATCATGAAAAAAATTGGAGTTTTAGGTACAGGTGCCGTTGGCAGAACCATTGGTAAAAGATTAATTGAATTAGGCTACGAAGTAAAAATGGGAAGCCGAACTTCTACAAATGAAAAGGCAGTTGAATGGGTAAATTCCAACGGGGAAAACGCATCTGCAGGAACCTTTGAAGATGCTGCTCAGTTTGGTGAGATTATCTTTAATTGCACCAAAGGAGAAATAACCCTGGAGGCTTTAAAAATGGCTGGCACTGGCAACTTCGATGGAAAAACGGTGATTGACATTAGCAACGGATTAGATTTTAGCCAGGGGTTTCCACCTTTCCTTACGCCTCAATACGCTAACACAAACTCGCTAGGAGAAGAAGTTCAAAAATTACTCCCCGGAGCGAATGTTGTAAAGTCGCTTAAAATTGTAAATTGCGAAGTAATGGTGAACGCTGCAAAAAGTGGCGGTGACCCAACCATGTTTGTTGCAGGAAACAATGATGGAGTAAAACAAGAAGTAATATCCATTCTTAATCAATTTGGATGGAATGATATTATTGATTTAGGGGATATTACCAATGCCCGAGGCATGGAGATGATGTTACCTATATGGACCAGAATTTATGGTGCTACCAAAAATGGACACATTGCCTTTAAAATTGTAAGATAAAAGGAACATGTGATGCGCCAGTGATAGAAGCAAATAGCTCCTCAGGACACCTCGCGGACTGCTTCGAATAGCCCGGTTTAGACGCCACAAAAGAAATTCCAAAAAACAAATCCCAAATTCCATTGATCTTCACCGGAATTGGGGATTTGAAATTTGTTTTTTTAAAGACTTATGCTGTTACGTATTGACGATCTTCAATTCGACGGGTGCGATACTTTAACTTAGCTATAATCTCCTCTTCCGTCATTTTTACATTCGGATCAAGAACCACATAATACTTTGCCAGTGTTTTGTATTTCTTCAACATTAAGAACAACCACACCGTGGTGAAGTCGATAGTATGAAATACAATGGCATCTTCCTTAATGTAAGCATCTATGTTATCCAGAAACTCTTTAGGATGATCGGTCCAGTGACGATTTGGACGCAAGTGATGAGAAATATGATATCCATCGTTCCAACTTTTTTTGTTGTAAACAGTGTTGATGCAGGTAATACTGTTTCTATGACAATTTCCTGGTGCTGGTGCATCCACAAATGCATGTTGTGCCCAGTTACCAGCCATCATCATTAGGCGTGTAAAACATAATGGAATGATAAGCACCACTAAAGTTGCTTTGAAACTTAAAGTTATAGATAGCGCAACACAAAGAAGAATAAAACTGGCCTCTCCAACTACCATCCACCACATAATTGGTGTTCTTTTCTTTTTGATGTGATAACCAATCAACTGACCCATCCCAATAAAAAAGAAGGTACTGAAATAGAGTAAAAATCCTCTTACCGAATCACGCCTAAAGGGCATGGTAGTAGAAAGATCATCTTCCATGTTATTTTCAGGATGGTGCATGGCTACGTGATGGGCAAAATATGTTTCAGGGGTTTCGCCAAAGAATGGACCAATTATCCAAGGGATAAAATTATTCCACTTCTTGTATTTATGCTTAAAGAATGATCTATGTGAAGTATTATGAAGCATAAGGATGAAAGGTCCTAAAAATATGGCCCAATCCAGGAATAAATAGACGGCCACAACTCCCCACCATAAATACCATGGGGTATTGGCGTTCATACTTAAGAAATAGATAATCACAGCCATGGGAGGGAAAATACAAAGTAATTTAATCGATAGTCTTACGAAAGGAAGGTCACGTTCATCATTTATAAACTTGAGCCAGAATCTCTCAAAAGCATTGTGTTTTTCCTTTTTAATGAAGATCGGATCAGTAAGCGTAATGTGACCGTTTGTAAGCATATCCGTAAATGTGCTGCAAAAATAGCCCTTTTTTATGGTTTGTACAAATCGAAGATGGCTATAAATGCGGGTATTGGTAAAGTTTGGCACCAGGTTTGAATGGGTTTTATTAAATTTGTGAACTATGAAGAAATTAATACCCATCATTTTAAGCGTTCTTTTCGTTATGGTTTTGAGTGGTTGCTATTCAGCCCAAAAATCATACGAAAGAGGAGATTACGATAAAGCCATTGAGCTTGCAGCAAAAAAATTGCGCAAAAACCCGGATGATCAGAAGACTATCGAGATTCTTGTGAACTCATGGGAAATATCAAATCGGGTTGATAAAGATGATTTGAATAACCAACTTAACAGCTCAAATCCTGATTGGGAAAAAGTTTACGCTATCTATAAAAAACTGGATGATAGACAACGAATTGTAAAACAACTTCCCAAATTAAAACCCGACAGTAAAAAATGGAACGTTGATTTTCAGTTTGAGGATTATGCAACAGCCATGAATAATTCAAAACAACACGCCATTGAAGATCTTACTAAAAAGGGGGATGACTATTTAGCTAAAAGTGATCGCTTTAGTGCCCGTACTGCTTACGATTATTATAACAAAGCGTATGGTTATGACAATAGCAACAGCAGCGTAAAACAAAAATCAGATCAGGCTTTTTTAATGTCTCAAACTCATGTTTTAATTCAGGCAGCTCCTGCTAACATGGTAACTTTACCTGAAAATTTCATTAGACAAGCATTAGATAAAAAATGGAATCAACTAGAAAGTGGTTGGTTAAAGTTTCATAACAGTTTCCAAGGAAGTTTTGTTTACCACTACTATACAGATGTACTTATAAACTCTGTTGTGATCTCGCCTGAAAGAGTTGCCGAAACCAGCTATGTAGATACCAAAAAAATTGAAGATGGCTGGGAATATGCAAAAAACAGTGATGGCTCCGTAAAAACGGATTCATCTGGAAACAAAATTAAACAACCGGTTTACAGAGATATTACCTGTAATGTAAAAAAATACACAATGACTAAAGAAACGACAGTAAATGGTACTGTTGTAATTTACGGAATTGACTCAGACCGAAAATATGCGAATGATGCCATTTTGAGCACCTATACTTTTAAGTATGAATATGCAACAGCACAAGGTGATAGCAGAGCATTAAGTAATACTTCGCAAAATCTGGTGAATAAGAAATCGGTCGATTTTCCGTTGAACAATGATATGATCTTGAATTCAAGCACAACTTTTGGCAATTTTATTTATGATAAAGTAAATCAGTATAAATCTTCGTTTCAATAGATGAACAAATTCAAACATCTGTTAGTTTGCTTTTTTGCAGGAACTGTTTTACAGGTTTCGGCACAGATGGTTGAATATCAAGATCAATCCATTACGATTACCAATGCCGATGTTAGAAAGAATGAAATAAGAGCGGGGGTTCAAGGGATTCAACTTACCTGCTATGCTTTGTTTCAATATGGTCAGGATAATATTAAGGGAGCCTACCAAAGTGAATATTTAAAACAGTATTATTTCTTTCTTGAAATAAAAAGATCCGACAATTCTGATAGAATCTTTTTTCCCCTTAGAAATCCTGATGAGGAAAATAAGGAAACTACCTTTGATGAATATTTTAAGGTAAGAGTTTCTTCACCGGGGAAATACTACGTGAGGATATTTATTCCTTATCATCATTTTCAGTTGATTCCAGGGTTTCACAAAGTAAATGTGAGTTTAAGTGTTTGTGATGAAAGATCGAAATTCTATTGGAGAAATCTATATCAAACCGATATAACAATTGAGCAGCCCCAACTTTATATGGGAAAGCTTACGATAAAAAACGCTAAACTAATCGATGAGAAGTATGATATGTCGGCAAGCAAAATTCCGTTTTTTGGTTTATTTGCAGGAGGGAAAAATTCAAAGGCAGGGCAAGGACTTCCTGATGCATCATGGAAAGTGAAAGTGGGCAATGATGTGATGTTTGAATCGGAAGTGAATAAAAATTCACTAGACGTAATTCCCGGAAGTGCAACGTTTAGAATATCAAAAGGCGATCCAGTAAAACTGATTATTTTTGATGAAGATTATTTTAAATCCGATCAGGTGGTTGGAACGATTAACTATTATTCTACAAATGATATAAATACTGATGCAAGAACCAATTATCCCTTTGAAAAAATTGAAACCTCCGAAATTGTTTTCGAAAAAACATTGGTTCCGGCTATTTCAAGCATGGTGTTCGACTACCACATAAAAAAGCACCAAGGGGTAACGGGCATAGAAGTTGAAATTCTCTATGTAATGGCGGGCTTACAAAGCAAGGATGCTATCATGTTGCGGCCTGCTTTCAGAGATAAAAACGGAAAGACTTTTATTCCTGAATTTATTAAGCTCGTTGAAACTAATTTCGAAATCAATCCAGCAACCGGAAATTTGGTAACCCGTAAAAATGGCCCTGATAAACAAGTATTCTTCATTCCACATTATGCCTGTAAACCCGACATGTTTCCCGGTATGGAATTTATTATGGATAGCTATAACGCCGTGATTCAATCTCAATTTTCGAAAACCAAATTACAATCTTTTGGAGTAATTACTGATGATGTAAATATACAGGTTGGTAAAGCAGAAGAAAACGGCTATAATGGTTATTGGGGGCTTAAGTTTCCTGTATTGATAGATATTCCTGTAATGTATTATGATGATCTGAAATATGCGGACATCACTAACTCAGTTAGGATTTTTATAGATGACACAATGGAAGTCACCAATAAAACTCAAATTGTTTCTTTCTTTGGGGATACCTCTTTGGGAGCCTTTAACATGAGGAAAATTCGTCATGATAAAGTTTTGCAGATTCCATATTCATTTCTGGATCTCTCAAATAAGGATCATAAAGTGAGCATATTTACGAGCTCTATTTGCAAAGGGAATAACACCTTCATCAATAAAGACACCTTCATTTTAGAAATAGAGAATCCTCAATTAGTGCACGTGGTTCCTTTTGACCTTAGGTTTAAGATTAAGGGTAAGAATTTTGAGAAAGGAATGGCAAGGGTATATCGCGGGAATACCCTGTTGGAAACATTCAGTTTGAAAGAGGATCCAAAATCAAAACGTTATAAATTTAGAGTTGATGTTTCGAAGTATAATTTTCACACCAGCGATGAAATAAGAATAGAAGTGATTGCCGTAGATTATTTTCATACAGAAAAAATACTTTATAAAACCAATCTAGAGGCGTTGCAAATCAACTATAACATCATTCCGGAGCAGAGAAAAATTCCAAAGACCGTAAAAGGTTTCCGAATCAAAAGATCATCCAAGAAAAAATGAGGCCTTCGGATCTAAAATATTTATGGGGTTTTGTGGGTGTACCATTTATTGTTATGGTTTCTCTTTTGTTTAATGGATATTGGGTTTTCTTTGCCCCTATAGTAGCTTTTGTTGGAATTCCTACCATGGAGCAAATTCTCCCCAGACAAAAAACCAACCATGGCGAAGAAATGGAAGGGGCAAAACTTTCAAATAAGGTATTTGACATATTGCTTTACTTAAATGTTCCTATTCAGTACGGAATGTTGATCTACTTTTTATTTCTGGTAACTTATGTTGACTTAACCACCATGGAACTCATCGGCAAAACGATAAGTATGGGTATAGCATGTGGCATTTTAGGAATTAATGTGGCCCATGAATTGGGACATAGAGTAACTAAATATGAGCAACAGATGGCAAAAATGCTCCTGCTTACATCTATGTATATGCACTTCTATATTGAGCATAACAGAGGACATCATAAAAATGTAAGTACACCTGTTGATCCTGCTTCGGCAAGATTAAATGAACCCTTATATTTATTTTGGTTTAGAAGCATTTTTGGAAGTTATTTCTCCGCTTTACATCTCGAAAAATTGCGTTTGGAAAGATTGGGATCAAACGCTTTTACGCTAAAAAATGAGATGTTGCAATTCGCATTATTTCAAATTCTTTTAGTAGCAATTATTGGGTTAGTTTTTAGTCCGATTACTATTTTATATTTTTTAGGTGCCGCGATAGTCGGAATTCTATTGCTTGAAACCGTTAATTATATCGAGCATTACGGCTTACGCAGGAAGGAAATTGAACCTGGACTATACGAGAAAGTAAAACCTGTGCATTCATGGAATTCGGAACATATTTTGGGCAGATTGATGTTATATGAACTTACGCGTCATTCTGATCATCACTTTAAAGCAAACAGAAAATATCAGGTACTTCGTTATTTTGAAGAAAGTCCGCAATTGCCATTAGGTTATCCTGCCTCTATGGTAGTTTCCTTTATTCCGCCGTTATGGTTTTCAATAATGAATCCGCGGATTAAAAGGATTGCAGAAAAATCTGTTGCCTAATTATATCCGAAAAATAAATTTAGCTTTATGGCATGAATATGATCATAGAAGCAGGAGGAACAAAAACAAACATCGTTTTTACCGATAGCGGAAAGATTATTGATTCTTACACCGAGGACGGTTTTAATTTGAGTCGTGAAACCAAAGAGGAGTTTGAAAAACGATTGATCCGTTGGAGAGAATTTGGAAAAGAAAATCCGCAATCCGTTCACTTGTTCGCTGCCGGCAAGTTAAATGAACCCAAGCACAAAGAATTTATAGATCTTATTCAACAAATACTTGAATGTAAACAAGCCAATATTTATTCTGATCTTTTAGCGGCTTGTTACGCCACAGCTGGCAATAATAAAGGAATAGTGGCCATCCTGGGTACAGGTTCAAACTCTTGTTACTATAATGGCAAGGAAATAGAAAAAAATATTTCTCCGGGAGGGTTTATCCTTGGGGACGAAGGAAGCGGGGCACACATAGGTAAAAAAATCTTACTTGCGTTTTTACGAAACGAATTGCCCGATCAACTAAGAAAACAATTAGAACAGGAATTTCATCTAACCAACGAGCTGATCATTCAAAATGTATATGGGGGAACTGTAAGATCCGCTGCCCTTTACTTTAGCAGCTTCGCCACCTTCGTTAATTCAAGACTTCATGATGAATCTTGCAGAAATTTATGTTCATCATCCATTGAAGAATTTTTGGATCTGATAGAGAAGAACTATCTGTCACATTCAAATCAATTATATCTAGTAGGTTCGGTAGCTTATCATTTGAGGGATCTTATTAAAATCAAAGCGAAACAAAGAAATATTGAAATCATAAAACTAATACAACATCCCATCACCGAATTATCTTTATTTTTAGCAGATAAGTAAACATTATGAGTAACATCAATCATAAATTTGCAGCCATTGACATAGGTTCAAATGCGGTAAGGCTTTTGTTTTATAATATTTATCTTGACTTAACCGGAGAACCGAATTTTAAAAAAGTAGCACTAACCCGTGTGCCTATTCGTTTGGGGGAGGATGTATTCGTTACCAATAAAATTTCGGACAAAAAAATTGAGTTACTGAAGAAAACGCTTATTGCATTCCGCAATCTTATTGAGGTACATGAGGTAATGGATTATATGGCTTGTGCAACATCAGCCATGCGTGAAGCAGAAAACGCTGCGGAAGTTCGAACGTATTTGAAAGCAGAAACGGGAATTGAAATAAAAACCATTACCGGCGATATGGAAGCTGATCTTATTTTTCAGAATCATATTGCCGAAAGCATGAATCCAAATCGTGCCTATTTATACATTGATGTAGGTGGTGGAAGTACCGAGATTACCTTATTCTATGAGGGAGAGAAAAGATATTCCCAATCGTTTCAGGTGGGAACCGTTCGTATGCTACATGACAAAACCACCAAAGAAACATGGGATTTGCTCAAACTGAAATGTATTGAGATTGCCCATCGCCACCAGAATATAATAGGAATCGGATCAGGTGGAAACGTGATTAAATTACAAAAATTGGCCGGCGCTGCTGAAGGAACTCCCATTTCCCGTCACCTATTAAAAGAAGTTTATCAGGAATTAAAAGAGCTTTCTTACGAAGAAAGAATGCGTAAATATGGATTGAATCCTGACCGTGCGGATGTAATTGTACCTGCTGCAGAGATCTTCCTGTTCATTACAAAACATACTGATATAAAAAATATTATAGTCCCCAAAATGGGATTAAGTGACGGTATCATTCATCACATGTATGAAGAATACCTCAAGAAAGACAAGCATTTTTTAGATCGCTAATAACCCACTAAGCCGCTTTTACGCTAAATTTCCCATGCTCAAGTTTATGAGCAGCCAATTCACGTGTAACAATAAAGTGTTTTTCATTTTTCTCAGGAGCTTCAAACATTACATCATTGATGATTGCTTCACAAATCCCTCTTAAACCCCTTGCTCCCAACTTAAATTCAATCGCTTTTTCAACTATATAGTCTAAACACTCATCGGTAAATTCAAGTTCAACATCGTCGATCTTTAATAACTTCTTATATTGTTTAACAATGGCGTTTTTAGGCTCGGTAAGAATTCTTTTCAGTGCATCAGTATCTAATGGATTCAAATGCGTAACTACAGGTAAACGTCCAACAAGTTCCGGGATTAATCCAAACGCTTTTAAATCCTGAGGAGTAATATATTGAAGGAAGTTAACTTCTTCATCTTTACGGGTCTTTTTCTTACCGTTACCAAACCCAATACTTTGTTTATTCAATCTATCAGCAATCCTTCTTTCAATTCCATCAAATGCACCACCGCAAATGAAGAGAATATTTTGAGTGTTTACATTGATCATTTTTTGTTCAGGATGTTTTCGTCCTCCGTAAGGCGGAACACTTACAACACATCCTTCCAATAATTTCAATAAACCTTGCTGAACCCCTTCCCCACTAACATCTCTGGTAATACTTGGGTTATCACTTTTACGGGCAATTTTATCAATCTCATCTATGAATACAATTCCTCTTTCGGCAGCTTCTACATTAAAGTCGGCTGATTGTAGTAAACGACTTAAAACACTTTCCACATCTTCACCCACATAACCAGCTTCAGTAAGCACTGTAGCATCGGCAATACAAAAGGGAACATTCAATATTTTGGCAATGGTACGAGCCATTAATGTTTTTCCGGTACCCGTTTCGCCAATAAGGATAATGTTTGACTTTTCAATCTCTACATCATCATCATTGATCTTTTTGCTATTTAAAATTCTTTTATAATGATTATAAACAGCAACCGACATTACTTTTTTAGCGTCACCTTGTCCAATGATATATTCATCAAGATGCGATTTGATCTCTGACGGTTTTAATAAGGTAAGTTGTTTGTCTAATTGCCTTTTATTTTTGGTATTTAATTCTTCAAGGGCAATGTTGTATGCATCTGTAGCACATTGATTACATATATTGGCTTTGCTTCCGGTTATTAAAAGCTGCACTTCACTTCTACTTCTTAAACAAAAAGAACATTGTTCTTCTGATTGTTGTTTGGCCATAAGGTCGTTCTAAAAATATCTAGTACAAAATTAAGCAAAAAAAGCCCTATAAAACAAGAGAATTATTCATTTTTAGGCAAAAAAAAACGGGTAAGAATCTTACCCGTTCCATTCAAAATCAGCTGATTTACTTATTCTTAACGAGAACCTCGTCAATCATTCCGTAGGCTTTTGCCTCCTCGGCGATCATCCAATAGTCTCTGTCGCTATCTGCCCATACCTTATCATAAGGCTGTTTGCTATGGAAAGCGATGATATCGTATAGTTCTTTTTTAAGCTTTTGAATTTCTCTGGCAGTAATTTCAATATCCGTTGCCTGACCTTGTGCACCACCCAAAGGTTGATGAATCATTACTCTTGAATGTTTCAATCCTGTTCTTTTTCCATCTGCACCAGCACATAATAAAACTGCTCCCATAGATGCTGCCATTCCTACACAAATGGTTGCAACATCAGAAGAAATCCATTGCATCGTATCATAAATTCCCAAACCGGCATAAACCGATCCACCTGGACTATTTACATAGATCTGAATGTCTCTTTTTGCATCGGCACTTTCAAGAAATAATAATTGTGCTTGAATAATATTAGCGATATAATCATCAATTGGTGTTCCTAAAAAAATGATTCTATCCATCATTAAGCGTGAAAAGACGTCTACTTCTCTAAAGTTTACCGGTCTTTCTTCGATAACTGTTCGGGTCATATCTTCAACGCTGCTCATGTATTTTTCTAAATGCATGCTGCTCATACCGCGATGCTTCACGGCATACTTTTTAAACTCGTCATGTGGTATCATAATGTCTTTTATTGAATTCGTGTAACAAGTATAGCAATAATTTATCCAATAGAATAAAAACTGAAAAATTGACAGAACACGGGAAGTAATTGGCTGTCATAAAAAAACCCGACAGGTTAATCTGTCGGGTTTTTCAACTTAAAACAAGTTTATTTATAGCTGACCTACTGGTTCAGCATTCTTTTCAAGTAATACAATATACTCATCGTAACCAATGGCACTTTCTACAATGTTAGCCTCTTCTTTAATTTTTCTCAGGGCTTTGGTTTCAAGTATTCCATTAATCAATTTATCTGCCTCTTCCTGGTTTGATAAAAGAGTTTTAGCAAACTCATCTATTCTTTCAGGTGGTAATTGGTAGCCCATTTTAGTTACACGATTCATTACATCAACTCTGGCAGCATCCATCAATTCACCTTCTTCAAGGTTTACTTCATACTTTGTAATGATCTTGTTACGGATAATCTCCCAACGGATATATTGTTTGTTATTTTCATAATCGTTAAGGATCTCATCCACATCAACCTTCTTGTTGTCCTCATTCTTCACTTTCAACCATCTTTTCAAAAACTCATCAGGCAATGAAAAGTTGTTTGCTTCAAGAATACCTTTGCGAATGGTGTTTAACAACATCGCGTTGCTTTCGCTTTGAAGATCACCTTTTAAGAACCCTCTTAATTTTTCTTTAAACTCTTCTTCAGTTGTTGTCGTTCCCTCACCAAATACCTTATCAAAGAACTCCACATCCATTTCGGCAGGAACCATACGGTTAATAGTGGTGAGTTCAAACCTAAACAAATCGCTTAAGTTATCTACCTCTTCAGCCTTAGCACCAAGATAAATTCCGGCAGTAACGGCATCCTTATAAAGTTTTTTTACATTCAGTTCAAGTACATCTCCCACTTTAGCACCAATAATCTTAGCACGTGAATCAGCATCTTCAATCTTCTCACTAAACACATAAATGGTTTTACTTATTCCATTTTCTTTTACTTCGCCCGGAGCGGATAATTCAGTAGCTGCTCCCATTACGAAATCCTTTTCCTCAACCACATCAGGGTTAATGTTTCTTCCGTTTCTTTCACGAAGTTTGTCGATCTCCTTATTCAAAACATCATCACCCACCTCAACCTGATATGAGGTAAAAGCATCATTTGGGATAACGGTTTCAAACTCCGGAGATAAACCAAGATCGTAGTAAAACACAAAATCCTTTTGTTGATCCCAGTCGATTGCTTCATTCTTTGATAGACTTGGAAGTGGCTGCCCTAGGTATCCAATTTTGTTTTCATCAAGATATTTGAACAGAGCATCAATGGTAATTTTACCGATCTCATCAGACAATACGGATTTGCCGTAAAGTTTTTTGATCATACCAACGGGCACCATCCCAGGACGAAATCCTGGTACGTTCACCTTATGCTTAAGCGACTTAAGAGCCTTTTCAACAACGTCATTGTAATCTGAAGGAACTAATGCAACCTTAATCTCCGCGCTAAGATCTGCCTTCTTTTCAAAACCGATTTCCATACCTAAAACTTAATAAATGATTGAACTTTCTATAAAAATTAAAACCGTCAAGACATGTCGAGACGGTTTATTCGCAATGTTGTTTGTTTAACCTGAGCAAATACTTACGATTTGCTCAGGTCCCAAACTAGTGCGGATGAAGGGACTCGAACCCCCACGTCGTGAAACACCAGATCCTAAGTCTGGCGCGGCTACCAATTACGCCACATCCGCATTTACGTGTCTAAAGAACGAGGTTTCTTTTAAACCAAGCGCAAATGTACTATTTATTTTGAATTTAAGCAATAAAAACCTTTAAAAAAGGCTACAGCAAAGGATTCAACAAAAAACAACCAACGAGAATAATCTGCTGTAAACAACAACAAAGTGGATTCGAATGATTTAATCTTAAACACGATTTTAAAAGATTCAAAAACACAATTCAAAAAAATTTGATGCACAAAATCATTTTTCAAAAACCCGAAATGAGACGAGATGATGATCGAATTTTATCGAAATTGACGTTTTCAACATAAAATTTTCGTTTTTGAGCTGAATCTTGTTTTTTAAAAAAATCAGAGCTTAAAAATTGATCTTCAATAAAAAAAAATCTTAATCCAAAAAAAATAAAACACGCTGTATCATTAGTAAAATCAATGTGTACAGACGGTGTTTAAATTTATAAAAGGATTTTTGAAAGTTGATGATGAAGCAAAAATATGGCCTCGAAAATGGAGTAGTCAATCGATTTGAAATTATAAACTTATTAACCGAAAAATGTTAATTGCGTACATTGAAAACAGAAAAAAATGCGTGTTAGTATTGATTTCACTGCATGTGTGGATTTTTTATTTCATTTTCAAATTTGGATGTCGTAAAAATATTTGTC
>Ga0163151_10001145_pt1 | contig 45253 bp, 32 predicted proteins | sample OliLakLV19MP5IB2_FD_145596 | JGI IMG/M metagenome (GOLD analysis project Ga0163151, IMG submission 145596) | Freshwater microbial mat bacterial communities from Lake Vanda, McMurdo Dry Valleys, Antarctica - Oligotrophic Lake LV.19.MP5.IB-2 | ecosystem: Environmental > Aquatic > Freshwater >...
GCCCCAAATCGATCACCCAATCCGCCGCGCGTATCACTTCCAAATTATGCTCAATCAGCAGGATCGACCCGCCATTGTGAATCAACCGCTGAAACGCATCCAGCAACTTCCGGATATCGTCAAAATGCAATCCCGTCGTCGGTTCATCGAACAAAAATAACGTCCCATCGGAAGAAGACTGCGCCAAATGGGAAGCCAGTTTCACGCGCTGCGCTTCGCCGCCCGAAAGCGTCGTCGCCGATTGCCCCAGCCGCAAGTACCCTAGCCCCACCTCCTGCAAAACCTTTAACTTATTCACCAGTTTCGGCGTCTCATGGAAAAATCGCAGCGCCTCCGCAATCGTCAACTGCAACACTTGATGCACGTTCAAGCCCTTATATTTAACGTCCAAAATAGACTGCTTAAACCGCGTCCCCCGGCAGTCCTCGCAGATCAACTCCACATCGGCCAGGAACTGCATCTCCACCGTCACCGTCCCGTCGCCCTGGCACGCCTCGCAACGACCGCCCGGGATGTTGAATGAAAAATGTCCCGGCGTATACCCGCGCCGGTCAGCCTCCACGGTCGACGCAAACAAATCGCGAATCACATCGAAAGCCTTCACGTACGTCACCGGATTCGACCGCGGCGTCCGCCCGATCGGGCTCTGGTCCACCAGCACCACCTTGTTCAATAAATGAGCTCGCTCAATCGTTTTCCAGGTCTGCTTTTCTGCGGCCCCCGGCGCCTCGCTCTCGTCCTCCACCGGCCGCCCATCGCGCGTTAGCTCGCGGTCCAGCGCCCGATAAATTACCTCATGAACCAAACTCGATTTGCCCGACCCCGACACCCCCGTCACCGCCACCAGCATGTGCAGTGGAATCGTCACGTCGACGTTTTTCAAGTTGTTCGCCCGCGCGCCCAGAACCCGCACCGTTTTCCTGGCCACCATGTCCCGCCGCGCCAACTTCGGCGAAGTCGCCATCTCACCACGCATATATTTGCCCGTCAACGACGTGTTCTTCGGCGCCATCAGTTGGCGGTACGAGCCCTCAAAAACCACCTTCCCGCCGTTCTCGCCCGCGCCCGGACCCAGGTCCACGATGTGATCCGCGGCTCGCATCACGTCCGGATCATGCTCCACGGTCAAAATCGTATTTCCCAAATCCCGCAGCTCATGCAGAATCTTGATCAGCCTGGCCGTGTCCCGGCTGTGCAGCCCGATCGACGGTTCATCCAGCACATAGCAAGCCCCCACCAGCCGTGAGCCCAAACACGTCGCCAGTTGAATTCGCTGCGCCTCGCCGCCCGATAACGTCGCCGACATCCGGTCCAGCGTCAAATACTGCAACCCCACGTCGTTTAAGAATTGCAGCCGCTGCCGGATCTCAACCAGCACTTTTCCCGCAATCGCCTGCTGCTCCACGCCCAACTGCAAATCGACGAAGAAAGCATACGCCTCGGCGATATTCTTTCGCACAAGTTCGGACATCGTCAGCCCGCCCACGCGCACGTTCAGCGCCTCTTTCCGCAGCCGTGAGCCCTCGCAGTCCGTACACTCCGCGTACCCCCGGTACCGGCTCAAGAATACCCGCACCTGGACTTTATATTTCTTCTCTTCCACTGCCGAAAAGAATTCGTTGCGCAGATAGTTCAGCAGTAGTTCCCGCTCCGGCCGCGCAAGTTCGCACACAGGGACGTCGCAGGGAACGCTCTTCCCATACAGCTTCACAAACCTCCCCTGCCAAACGTGATAGGCTGGCTTCGTCCATGGCTGCACCGCGCCCGCGGCGATGGAAAGCGAAGCATCCGGAATCACCAGGTTCATGTCGTAATCGATGACATTCCCAAACCCCTGACACCGCGGGCAGGCTCCAATCGGGTTGTTGAAGCTGAACAACTGCGGCTCCGGCGTCTGATATTCGAGGTTGCACTTCTTGCAAGCGAATTTTTGATTGAACTTGCGCACCGGCGGTTCGGGTACACCCGCCTGTTCGAACAGCACTTCCCCGGCCTCGCGGTAGCAGGTCTCCACCGTATCGGCCAGTCGCGAACGCAAATCGGCCGATGTTGTAATCGCCACCCGGTCCGCCAGCACAAACACCTGCTTCGCGAAGTCAATGTTCAATAGCGATTCCGGCGTCGAGAACTCAAACACGTTGCCGCCCTGATACAGCCGGTTGAAGCCCTTCCGGCGTAACTCGAACAGATGGTCGCGCAACTGCCCGGCGTCTTTGCCCGGCGAATCGATGGGAAACAACGCGTACCACCTGGATCCGGCCTCCTCTTTCGCCATCGTCTCCGCTACCACATCCACAGTGTCTTTCCGCACTACGTCCCCGCACGATGAACAGTATGTTGTCCCCGCGCGGGCAAAAAGCAGGCGAAGGAAATCGTAGGTCTCCGTGGAAGTGGCCACCGTCGAACGCGGATTCCGTGTCGTGTTTTTTTGCCGGATCGCAATCGGCGGCGCCAGACCCAGAATTTCATCGACATCCGGCTTTTCCATCCGGTCCAAAAACTGCCGCGCGTACGCCGACAACGATTCCACATACCGCCGTTGTCCTTCCGCGTACACGGTGTCGAACACCAGCGACGATTTCCCCGACCCCGACACGCCCGTCACAACCGTCAATTGATTGTGCGGTAACGCCAAAGTAACGTTTTTCAGGTTGTGCATCCGCGCGCCGCGAATGAAAATGGAGTCTTCCAATGTTTATGTCCTTTCCAATTATATGAAGGAGTTCACCCCGGCTCGCCTCCGGAATTTCCGCCGCGACCTCGCCGGCTGGTACCAGGCCAACCAGCGTGACCTTCCATGGCGGCGTACCACCGAACCATACCGGATCTGGATCTCGGAGATCATGCTCCAACAGACCCGCGTCGCCGTCGTAATTCCCTATTACGAACGCTTCCTTGCCCGCTTCCCCGACGTCGCCGCCCTAGCCGCGGCGACCGACGACGATTTGCTCAACTCCTGGGCCGGACTAGGCTATTACTCCCGTGCCCGGAATCTCCGCACCGCCGCCCGCCAAGTCGTGATCGCCGGCCATTTTCCCGACACCTACGACGATATTCTCCAGCTCCCCGGCATCGGTCCCTATACCGCCGCCGCGGTTGCCAGTATCTGTTTTGGAGCGCCACACGCCGTTCTGGATGGGAATGTCATCCGCGTGCTCACGCGGTTGACTAACGATAGTGACGATATATGGTCACTCCGGACGAAGAATCGACTCCAACAGGTCGCCCAGATTTTACTTGATCCCGGCAATCCGGCGGTCCACAATCAGGCGGTGATGGAGTTAGGCGCGACAATATGCGTTCCGCGTGAACCTAGATGTAAATTATGTCCAATTATTTCATATTGCGAAGCGCGTTCCAAAGGTTTGGAACGAGAATTGCCAGTTAAATTGCGCCGGTCCGAGATCCGCAGATCAAGGCGGAAGCTTCTGGTAGTCATACGGAATGGGAACATTCTGCTCTGGCAACGCGCGCAAGACGCCGCTTTGCTGGGAGGATTTTGGGAACTTCCCGAACTGCATCAACTACCAGAAGCTAAATCTGTTAGACTTCTTAAAGAGTTCTCGCACGCTATTACCAATCACATCTATGACTTCCGAGTCGTTAGTGCGCGTGTGAGCCGGGTGCCGTCCCCGCTGCTATGGATGCCCCTGGAACAACTTCCGGTCCTCCCCTTAAGTACAGTTACACGGAAGGCGCTGCTATATGCGCAGTTGCCCCGTAACGCACCCACCGGAGGCGTCGAATGGGAAGATGGTAAAAGTTGTGAACTTTTGATCCGGAAATAATTACATTCACGGGGTATGGAGTATGCTGAATTTAATTCGTGTTAGGTCTCGCATGTCAAAGCTACCATTTTTCAACAGTCGGGGACGCGCAATCACCATCATGGTGTCATTGCCGATGCTCGTTTGGGCTTTAATTTCGGGGCCCGACCCGCGCTCGGAAGGCGGTCCGGGAGGTCCGGCGGCCTCGTGCGCACAATCCGGTTGCCACACTGGCACGGCCCTCAACGCCGGCGGCGGCAGAGTGGAACTCCAGTTCCCGGACGGCCTCACCTACACGCCGGGCGTGAAACAGCGCATAAAGGTTGTAATCACGGATTCGACAGCCCGCACTTATGGATATCAGTTGTCCGCCCGGCTCGCCAGCAATGAGACTGCCGGTCAGGCGGGCAGATTCGAGACCGTTGGCACCGGCCAGTTGATTCTCTGCCAGGATGGCCGCGAACGCTCCGCCTCCGGCAACTGCGCCACTGCCGCCCCCCTCGAGTTCCTGGAACACAGCCGGCCCAGCACCGCCAACACAATCGAGTTCGATTGGACTCCTCCCGCCGCCACGGCCGGAAATGTCCGATTCTATGTCGCCGGCAACGCTGCCAATGGCAATGGCCGAAACGATGGCGACAAGATTTACACGGCTAATTACACCGTCACAACCGGTTCCGCCAGGCCAACGATTACCGCCACCAATGGCGTTACGAACGGTGCATCCTTCAGCCCCGGAATAGTCAGTGGATCCTGGACAACCATCTTCGGAACGAATCTGGCCACCGAAACCAGAGACTGGACCGGGGCGATCGATGCTGCGGGCAATTTCCCAACGACGCTCGGCGGCGTCAGCGTCACCATTGATGGCAAGGCCGCTTCTATCTATTTCATTTCGCCCACCCAGATTAACGTCCAGGCGCCCGATTTGGCTGGCACGACGGGACCCGTTCAGGTCATCGTCAGAAACGCTGCCGGCGATTCCACACCCGTCAGCGCGACAGCCGCCAAGGAGATTCCCGGACTTTTCCTATTCACCCAGGCGCCTAAAAAGCACCCCGCCGCCGTTCGCGCGGATGGCGTCTTCATCGGCCCCGCCGCCCTCTTCCAAGGCGTCACCACCGTTCCCGCGAAACCCGGCGACGTCGTTCTCTTCTTCGGTACCGGTTTCGGTCCGACGAACCCGCCTGTCGCTCCCGGCAAAATTTTCAACGGCGCTGCCCCGCTTGTCGACAACATCGTCATGCGCTGCGGCGGTATGACCATCACCCCCGCCTTCGCCGGGCTTTCCAGCTCCGGTCTCTATCAGTTCAACGTGACCATCCCCAACCTTCCCAACGGGGAGCATAACGTTGAAATGCAGATCAACAGTACCTCAATCCAGACGGGAGTCGTACTCACCGTCCAAAGATAGAAAAGGAAATATGTCTCAACCCACCGGAATTCTCCGACTTCTCGTCGCCGGCGCCCTTCTCGGGGCGCCCGCCGCTTTTGCCTTCTCCACCGGTCCCCGGGCGCCAGTATCAGGCGTGCCCACCGACAACGGGGGAGCGAATTGTACCGCTTGCCATCGGACCTTCACTCCGGCGAACTCCGACGCCACCGGCAGGCTGGAAATTCTGGTGGACAAGCTGACGTACACCCCCGGAGTCACGAAGAAGATTCGAGTCAAAATTCAGCACCCTGAAGCCACCCGCTGGGGCTTCCAGTTCACGGCCCGGCAAGCGAGCGACACCGCTAAAGGCGCGGGAATTCTTACCGCCGGCGACAACACCGCCGTTCGCTGCGGGCTCGCCATCGGCATGCCCCCCTGCGCCGGAGAACCGGAACCGCAATTCGTTCAACACACCCAGCCCGGCACCATGGCCGGGACCCGTAATGGTAACGAATGGGAGTTTGAATGGTCGCCGCCCGCTAATGAAGTCGGGGACATCACCCTGTACGCCGCAGGCAACGCCGCCAACAACGGCGGAAGCAATGCCGATGACCGTATCTACACCACTAGCGTCACTCTCAAAGCCGAAGGCGCGTGTAATCTCGCCAGGAAGCCAACCGTGCGCACCATCGTTAACGGCGCTTCCTTCAGCCGCGAATTATCTCCGAACGTCTTTGCCAGCGTCCTGGGCCTCGATTTTGAAGTGGCCGGACGTACTCGCACCGCCAGTTCCGGTGATTTCGTCAACGGCGCCTTCCCGCAGCAACTCGCCTGCGTCGCCGTCGAAATTGGCGGCCGGCGCGCGCCGATCACCTATGTGCAGACCGACCAGATCAACTTCCAGGTCCCGGCCGGCACGCCATCCGGTTCGGTTCCGCTGACCGTCATCCTGAATCCTGGCCGTCCGAATGAAGTGAAAGGGGACGTAGCCACGGTCACCGTGAACAACCACGCCCCGGCCTTCTTCACTTTCAACGGCCGATCCATCGCCGCGCAAACGTCTGATTTTAAGACCATCGCCGACGCGGCCGTCGTTCCCGGCGGCGTCGCCGCGCGCCGCGGCGATGTCATCATCCTTTATGGTACCGGCTTCGGCCTCAGCGAGCCGGTTTATCAGGCCGGCGAAATCGCCTCCGGCCAGGCGCGGCTCCGCGATACCGCGATAATTATCGTTGGCGGCACCACGCTTGCCCCAGCGGATATCCTGTACGCCGGCCTGGCGCCCGGGAACATCTCCGGCCTCCAGCAATTCAATATCCGGATTCCGCAGTCGGCTGCCGTCGGCAACGTGCCCGTCACCATCACAATTGGCGGCGTTTCCACGCCCGCCGCGGGAGCGGTCATTCCGGTTCAGTAACGAACAAATCCGAAAAACGACGGCGCGCGGCCGAAGAGCCGCGCGCCGTCGTTTTTCGGATTTTCCCGTATTCTATCCGTTTCCCCAGGATTTTCTGATCTTCCCCCTAGTGCCTCCGAGGCGTAGCATCTAAGTAGGTCCGAGGAGTAAATTATGCCCGGAGTGGCCTGGCTCACGGCGACGATTGTTCTCTGTCTTATCGCAGGGGCGGCGGAACCGAATCGGCAGACGCCGGTTTACAGCGCAGCCAGTATCGTCAATGCCGCGACAAACGAACCCGGGCCGCTGGCGCCGTTGGCACTTGTGTCTTTGTATGGCAAAGGCTTGTCGGTTGTCTCGCGGGCCATTACGCCAGACGACGTCCGCAATGGCCAACTGCCCACCACCCTCATCGGCACCGGCGTGTCGATTGCAATCGACAACATCGCCGTTCCCATCATCTTTGTCTCACCGGGCCAAGTCAATTTCCTCATTCCTGGCAATATCCGGACCGGCCGCCGCCAGTTGCGTTTGCTGACGAATGGGAAGTCTGGACCGGATGTGGAGATTCGCATCGCCGAGTCCTCGCCGGGGCTGTTTCAACTGCCGGACAATGCCGTAATCGCCACCCGCCCCGATGGGACGTTGATCACCGCCGAATCGCCGGCAATCCCGGGCGAGGTTCTGGTCATCTACGCCGCCGGTCTTGGCGCCACGTCACCCGCCATTACCGGGCTGATGATTCCCAGCGCGGCGGCCTCCATTTCGGCACGGTCCCAGTTCGCGGTCCTTTTGAATGACGTTCCGGTGCCCGACGATCACATTCTGTACGCCGGGCTGACCCCCGGTTTCGCCGGGTTGTACCAAATTAACTGTCGATTGCCCCTCGACTCTCCGCCGAATCCGGAAATCCGCCTGCGGCTTCCGGGACAAACCAGCCCGCCGCGATTGCATTTACCTGTGCGTCCTGCCGCCGCCCCGGTACAATAAACTCTTGTTATGACCCCGCGTGTCCTGGGTGCGATTCTTTTCGTGGCCGCTGTGTCTCTACTCTCAGTAGGGCGGCTGTTCTTCCAGGTGGCGGATTTCTATCCGAAGGCGCCTTCGCCCGATGGCGTGACCGAATTCGAAGGGCGCTTCGCGGTCTTGCGAGGAATGCTGCCGCCGAAAGGTATCATCGGCTACATGACCGACCCGGATACTCCGGCGGCCGACACCAACGCGCAAGCCGAGTATCATCTCACCCAATACGCCCTGGCGCCAATACTCGTGGTCAATTCGTCCCAGCAACGTTTCGTCATCGGCAATTTTCACCGCGCCGTGACGACCGGCGGGCTCCGGGATCGCGGCTTCAAAACGCTGCGGGAGTTTGGCAACGGCATTGTGCTATTGGAAAACGAGAAGGCGCGGTAGGCATGGGCGCCTGGTTTCTGCTGCTTTTCCTAATTGCGCTCGGATTCCTGGGCGCGCGGGCGGTGTGGCCCGCGCCTCGCGTTTGGTCCGCCGCCGATCCCCTCCGTCTGGCGGCGGCTCCGGCCTTCGGGTTTGGCATCGCCAGCGGCTTGTTCTTCGTACTGCGAATTCTGCTTCATCTGGAGCCGGCGGTTGTCATTGCCAGTGTCTTCGCCGCCTTGGCCGTCGCCGGCGCCGTTGCCTGGTCGCGAGCCCGGACAGCCGCCCCCGACGCTTCGGCCCCCAGTGGTTCCGCCCCCGTCTGGCTCTGGATCCTTCTCGGAGTCGGGGTCTTGATGGCCTTTCTCACCTACCTGATGTTGCATGGCGCGGCTCCCCACGGGGAGTGGGACGCCTGGTCGATCTGGAATCTTCGCGCCCGCTTTCTCTTCCGGGCGCAGGAATTTGTAAGCCCGTTCTCTTCCGCCATCGAATGGACCCATCCCGATTACCCGCTCTTGATCCCCAGCGTGATCGCCCTCCTTTGGCATGCCGCCGGTGGCGAGTCCACCCGCATCGTAGGCGCCGTCGGATTGCTGTTCCTCGTCTCCGCGGTCGCCGCGCCGTTTTATGCGGTGCGCCTACTCCGCGGTTCCGGCCTGGCGGCGCTCTGCGCGCTTTCTATTCTCGGTGCGTCTTCCCTGGTCCGTATCGGAGCGTCGCTTTACGCCGATGTCCCCTTGGCCGCATTCATTGTCATCGCCGGCTCGTTCCTGGTCTATGGGCTTGAAGTGGAATCGGCGGGGATGGGGCCTGTATTTCTTACCGGACTGGCCGCCGGCTTCGCCGCCTGGACCAAGAATGAGGGCTTGCTCTTTTGCTTGAGCCTGGCCGCCGCCCATCTGTTCTCGGTTTCGGCGGTATCCGATGTGCCCCGCCGCATGCGGACCCTATTTCCGCTGCTGGCCGGGATGGCCGCCGTGATCGCCCTCGCCGGGTACTTCAAAATCCGGCTGGCACCCGCGAACGACCTCGTAAATGCTTCGAACGCCAGTATCATTGGCGTGAGAATAGCCGATTCCAGCCGTTATTGGGTGACGTTTTGGGCCTTTGTTAGCGAATCTCTCACCTTCGGCAGCATCCTGGTTCCCCCGGTTATCGTATTTTCAGCCTGGCTCGCCCTGGTTCGTCTGCGTGCCTTGCTTTCCGGCGCCGCGCTGCTGCCTATTGTCACGGTGGCGGTGCAATTGGCTGGATACTTCGCCATCTATGTCGCAGCGCCGAACGACCTGGACTGGCAACTCAATACGTCTCTACCCCGGCTTCTCTTGCACGTTTGGCCGCTTTCCGTGACCGGCATCTTTCTAATTTCCAAGGACATTTTTCCAGTGCCGCCGCAACCCGAACGCCGCGCGGCGCGTTCAAAATAGTGGGTCGCGTTCGCAGCTGCCAGCCGTACAATGAAGGAGGATTCACCATGTCACTATCCATGCTCTGTTTGATGGGATTATGCGGTGTGGCGGTGACCGCCCAGGATATCAAGCCAGAAGTGTACCCGGTTCCGACGGGTACCAGGGTGCCGCTGGTCATGATCAATAGCGTCTCGACAAAACACGCCGCCGAAGGGGATCGCGTGTATTTGGAAACCTCTTATCCGATCCTTGCCGACGGGCGGATTGTGATTCCTCCCGGTTCATATGTTGCCGGAACCATTACCTCTTCCAAGCGTGCGGGACGCGTCAAGGGCCGTTCGGAACTCTACGTCCGTTTCGATTCACTGACGCTTCCTAACGGCGTAACTCGCGACTTCAGGGCGCGAATGGGATCTCTGGACGGCCGGGCAAGCGAAGAATTTGACCGTACCGAGGGGAAGATTAAAGGGGAAGGCACCAAGGGTCAGGACGCTGTGAAAGTGGCGACGGCGGCTGGCGCCGGAACATCGGTAGGCGTGATTGCCGGCAGCGCGGCGGGACGGCCCGGAATGGGGACGGGGATCGGCGCGGCGGCCGGCGCGGCGGCGGGGATGGTCGGGGTCCTGCTTTCCAGAGGGCAGGATGTCGTTTTGGGACGGGGTACTGTCGTTGAGATGGTGTTGGACCGGACGATTGAATTTTCCGAAAGCGAGATCAATTTTAGTAGCGCTCCGGCTGGGCGGCGGTCGTCGATAACGGATGAAGGTCCCGTCCGGAAGCGTTCAAACGGGACCGGACTTCCAGGGCAGCGACCGGTTCTGGGTATTCCCTAGGACAATCAGCCCAGGGGGCCTTAAAAAGGCCCTGTACGACCATGGTACTTTTGGCCTTACGCATAGCCGGGGCCGAAGTACCTATTTTTTTTGGGAGCAAAGGCCTATCCCCGCGAAGAAATCCCGCCGATACACTCTCTGTGGAGCTATGGACCTAGGATCGTTGGAACTCCAAATATTCGTAAGCCTGACGGTGGTGCTCGGCGCGGCTTTTGTGGCGTTGGTGTGTGACTACCTAAAGGGAAACAACGAGCAGTTGCGAGAACACAATATCGAACTCCGGGTACGGAAGGAAGAGCAGGAGCGGAAGCTGCTGCTGGACCCCGCCGGATTTCTTGGCCAGTGGTTACCGGACGGCAATGTAGCCAGCCGCCCCGCAGCCCAGTCGGCCGGTCATGGTAGCGGACGAACGGTTTCCGCTCACGAAGCAATGCAGTCTTTCGCGGCGCCGGAGGCGCTGGTGGAAGCGGAGACCCGCGCAGCCAGGTACCAAGCCCGTAGCGGAAAATCATCTTCCGGTTCCGCCGATGTACCCCGGCTGAGCCAGCGGCGGAGGGGGCGATTCCGTGTGCGTAGAAAAGAAACGCGGGATACCCCGGCCAACGGCGAATCGTACGCGGAGTCGGTGCGTCCGGAAATGATTGCGCGGATTGCTCGTAAGTCCGATGCCGCTGCCGTCTACGGGTCCGACATTCGGGACGAACTCGAAGCGACACGCGAGGACGCGCGGCCGGAACCGCTGAATGCCGCTGAAAATTGGGATATACGGGATCGGATTCCCGGAAGCGCGAAGCGGTTAAGGCCACCGGTTGATAAGGTATCTATTGAAACGCCGATCAAGGCGGAGCCGGAAACGGTTGCTGTCGAGCCGCGTATGGATGAGGAGGATGCGTCCCGCTTACAGACGGAAATTGAACGCGTTTCTCAGTTAGAACGGCAGCCGGTTTCTCCAGCGCCAGGGACCATCTTGCGGCCGCTGACCGTTCCGTCTCTGAAACTCCAGGAAGAGATCCAGCGGGTTGCCGAACAGTCGGCCGTCAGTGTTGCCATCGCTGCCGCGTGGCATAGCCCCTTTTTGGACGAAGTTATCGCGGCGAGCGGAACTCGAACAAAACCGATTATCGAAGTGTCGCCGGTTGCCGGGTTGGCGGCCTTAGTGCCGGAGTGTGAAGCCGAAGTCTCCGTGGTTGAAGCGGGTGCCGCGACGGTCTTAGTTGAAGAAGAGGCCGTGGAGCCATCGCCGTTCACGTTCGTCATGGATGAAGAATCTGCGCCAGTGGTTGTGGCCGCGCTGGTTGTGGTGGATGAATCTGTTCCCCAAAACGAAGTGATGGAGGCTGTGGAGCCTCCGCCGCTCACCTTCCTCATGGATGAACAATCTGCGCCGGTGGAAGTCGCCAGTCTGGCCGTGGTGGACGAAACCGTTTTCCAAAGCAAAGTGAATGAGGCCGTGGAGCATTCACCATTCACTTTCTTCATGGACGAAGAATCTGCGCCGGTTGGCGTGGAAGAGACAGTTTCCGAGAACGAAGTGATTGAGGTTGGGGGGCCTCCACGGTTCACGTTCGCCGTAGATGAAGAAGTGGCTGTCGCCCCTCCGGCCGTCATCGAAGAAACAATGTTGCAAGGCGAAGCGATTGAGGCCGTAGATCCCCCGCCATTCGCGTTCTTCATGGATGAAGAATCTGCGCCGGTGGCTGTCGCCCCTCCGGCCGTCATCGAAGAAACAGTGTTGCAAGGCGAAGCGATTGAGGCCGTAGAGCCCCCGCCATTCGCGTTCTTCATGGATGAAGAATCTGCGTCAGTGGCTGTCGCCACTCCGGCCGTCATCGAAGAAACAGTGTTGCAAGGCGAAGCGATTGAGGCCGTAGAGCCCCCGCCATTCGCGTTCTTCATGGATGAAGAATCTGCGTCAGTGGCTGTTGCCACTCCGGCCGTCGTCCAAGAAACAGTTTTCCAAAGCGAAGTAATTGAAGCCCTGGAACCTCCGCCGTTCACATTCTTCTTGGATGAAGAATCCGCGGCGGTTTTGGTGGAAGAACCAGTTGCGCCAAGCGAAGTGATCGATGCCGTGGAGCCTCCGCCTTTCACTTTCGCCATGGATAAAGAAGCTGCGCCAGCGGCTGTCCCCGCACCGGTTGTAGTGGACGAAACAGTTCCCCAAAACGAAGTGATCGAGGCGGTGGAACCTCCACCGTTCACCTTCTTCTTGGAGGAAGAACCTGCGCCTGTCGTTGCCGCCGCGCCGGTTGTGGTGGAAGAAACAGATCCCCAAAACGAAGTGATCGAGGCGGTGGAACCTCCACCGTTCACCTTCTTTATGGATGAAGAACCCGCGCCGGTACCTGTGGCCACGCCAGCCGCCGAGATCGAATATGAGGTTGCGGAACCCGCACCTGCGAGTATTCTAAACAACTATTCGTTCGACCCCCTCCACTCCCGCTCGGCTGGAAAGGGAGTATCGCCGATTGTGGACTACCTGCCGGCACTCCCGGAAATTGAGAAGCCGGCATATGCCGCATCTCTAACTGAAGAACCCGCATTGGCCCCTCCCGCACACTCGATACCTGTAGAGAGCAACCTGGAGTCGCTGCCCAGGATGGAGTCTGCGCCCATTGCGGAAGAGCAGTTCGCCGTCGCCGCCGCGATTGCCGAGCCTCCGCCATTTTGGGGAATGCCAGCCGCCTCGCCGGAACCGCCGGCGGCTACTTCCCTACCAGCGCCGATTGACATCTCCGCGGCTAGGCAGTTCGATCAAGCCCCGATTGCGCAGGCGCCGATCGCCACTATCCCCGATCTGCTCCTGCCCACCGGCATGCATGACCTGTCCACCTGGACCCGGCTTCTCTCGTTGCCGAATCCGATGACCGGCATCTTGTTTGTGATTACGCTCCAACCGGGAGAAGGCGCGGCGGTTCCCGAACGTAAAGCCGCCGCACCGGCGCCCGATACCGATCCCGCAATCGAGAAATTGATGGCTTCATTCGTTCGCGAGGGCGACTTTGGGACCCGTATCGCCGAAAACGAGTGGATTTTTATCTACAACCACGATGTCGCCACCTTCAATCAGCGGCGCGTTGGAATGATCTCCGAAAAGCTATGGGACTTCCAATTGCGTCACCTGGGAATGGCGAACGTCAATTTCAAGTGGGGAGCTATCGACGTCAAATCAGAGGGCTTGGCGGAGGCCGTGCAGGCGGCCCGCGATCACATGAATCAGACGCGCCGCGCGCGCAAGTTGCCCGGCGCCGATCAAGCTGCCGCCCGTCGCGTCGTGAACGCTTAAGGCTGTTTTCGCAGTTCCGCGTCCAGCGCTTCCAATGCCTTGCCGGCCTCGCTCCATTGGCCCTGTTGGGCCGCTTTCCGGTACCGGTCCATCAATTGCCGGAGGTTGGTAATTCGCTCGCCACCGGTGGTCGGCGGACCTGCGGAAGGCGCGGGAACGGGATCGCCAGGCTTGGCGGGCACGCTGGGTACGTTGGCGGCTTGGCCACCGGCCAGTTGGGCCAGTTGGGCCAGCGCCTGCTCGTACGTATCGGTGTAAATCAACTCGTTTCCGTGAGCCAAAACCACTTTCTTTAACTGTGGCATTCGAGCTTGGGACGATTGGAGATAGATCGGCGCCACGAAAAGGAACGTGTTGCCGACTGGGAGTACGACCATCGGCCCGTGTATCACCTGCGAACCTTGTGAATTCCAGAGCGTTAGGTCCTTCGAGATCGTCTGATCCTGATTGAGACGGCTCTCAATCTGCATGGGGCCGAAGAACAACTCCTCTTTCGGCAGTTCCATCAGCGCCAACTCGCCTAGCGATTCGCCGTCGCAGCGGGCAATGAGCAGCCCTATCAGATTGTCCTTGCCGCGTGGCGTGAAGGGCAGCATCAGAAGGAATTCCGCTTCTCCCGATCCGCCGGCCTCTTTCGGGAACGACGCCACGACGTAGTTGGCGTCGAGTGGCGCTTTGCCTCCCGTGTTTCCAGCGGTGGAGCGCCGGGCGACGTCCCAGACGTCCACTTTGTTGTAGAACGCGTCGGCTGCGTCCATGTGGAAAGTAAGCAAAATCTCGGCCTGCATGCGAAAGAGCCATTCCGGATAGCGGACGTGTTCCCTTAGATCCGCGGGCATGGCGGTCTTGTCAAGGAAGAGGCTGGGGAAAACGGTACGGTAGGCGCGAATGAGCGGATCGCCGGCGTCGAAGACGTATAAGAGTGTTTCGCCAGTGTAGGCATCAACGGTCGCCTTGACGGAGTTGCGGGCGTAGTTGATTCGTCCGCTCTCTTTTGTACTAACCGGTTCGGCGTAGGGATGACGGGACGACGTGCTGTACCCGTCGATCATCCACACCAGCTTGCCGTCGGTCCGAATGATCAGGTACGGGTCGGTATCCCACAGTAGAAACGGCGCGAGTGTTTCGACGCGATCTGTGACCTTGCGGCGAATCATTATACGGCTATCATTCTGCAAGTACGAGGTCAGTATGATATTCCAGTCGTTGTATGCGATAGCGGCGACGGTTCGCATGGCCATCGACTTAATGGGGAAACCGCCGGAACCGTCGTAATGGTTCTGCACGTTGTCGGAGCCGGAGGGATAGTTGAACTCGGGCTGAGACGAAGGCACGAAGATCGGTTCATGGGCGACCTCGCCGTAATAGATCTCGGGGCGCGTGAGCTTCAGTCCTTCGGCGGTCACTTTCGGCGGCGCATCCTGGATGAACAGGCGCGGCAGACCGTCTGGCGTAATCCGATTAACGTCGGCGGCGACAACGCCGTATCCGTGCGTATAGATAACGTGGCGATTCGGCCAGCGGTTGCGGGCTTCACCAAGTTGTTGAATATCGAGTTCACGGGGGGAAAGGAGTACTTGGCGCAGTTTTCCGCCGATGCGGTAGCGGTCAATATCGGTGTCCACATAGGTGTATGGCCGGAGGGGTTGAATCTGGGTAATGGTGTCGTGGAAGGCCTCCCAATCCCACAGCCGAACGTTATCGAGCGAGGCTTGATTGGCCGCGATATCGATTTTAGCGGTGGGAGATGCTTGCACCTGTAGTTCTTTCAGGCTGGCGCCGAGGCCATAGGCAACCCTGGTGGCGCGCATGTGATGTTCGATATATGGCTTTTGAAGCGTGATTTCATTCGGCCGGACGTGGACGGAGTTGACGATGCCGGGAACGATGGCGCGAATGGGAAGGAACAGCAAGATCAACAGCGCCCAGCGCCCGCGTCCGGAGGCGAGAAGGGCGGCGCCGATGACGATGAGAACAGCCCAGGCGGTGGTGAGTGGGATGGTCAGGTTGACGGCGACGTAGTCGGCGCCGGTAAGAAACGGGTGAGTATCGTAGAGGGAACTGTAGCGGCCGAACCACTCGCGGACGGCCAGGGCGAGGAGCGCCGCGGCGCCCAGGAGACGAGCGCCCAGCAGATCGCCACGGGTCATGTCATCCCAATCGATCATGATCTGTGCGCCGGTAAAACGGCTGCGAAGCGTCCAAAGACGGCTCACGAGCCAGTAGCCGATGGCGCAGAAGGCGAGTAGTACGAAGAGATACGTCGCGAAGCTCTTGTACACGGGCAGTTCGAAGAAGTAGAACTCGACGGAGTTGCCGAAGACGGGATCGCGCCAGTCCGAGGAAGGAGTCATACCGCGGCTGCCAAGCCAAGTGGCAATGTCCCAGGAGGAGAATTGCACGGCGGCAAGCACCCAAGCAACGGGCAACAGAACGAGCGAGGAGATTCGGGCGTACCAGGGGAACCGGGAGAGACTGGCTCCGCCCGCTTTCAAGGCACGGGCGTGAACGATCCAGAGGACGGCGTAACCGAAGACGGTGGCGTACAGCAGCGGCGCCGTGTGGAGGTAGATCTGTTTCCACCAGGTTTCCAACTGGCCGACCTCGTTCCACCACTGGTAATCGAGAATCGACGAGGCCGCCGATTTCGCGACGATCAGGAAAAGAAACAGGCCCAGAATAATGCTCCCGCATCCAAAACGGCCGCGGCTAACCGGCGGGCCGGGTCCTGGTCCGTCGGCTTCAATATCGATTACTCGTCCGGGCATCCTGTTCCCTCCATCATCGAAGGCGGGATTCCGAAGAAGCCGCGCCGATTCCATTCAATGGTATCCGCTTCGGAGAGTCCATTGAGCGCTAGAACACAAATCGCAGTCCCATCTGCATAATGCGCGGACCGGAGGTTGTATCGATCTGCCCGGGCCGAACGGTCCCAATGTTGGCCCGTGGATCGCCGAGATTGGCGTGGTTGAGCGCGTTGAACATCTCCCAGCGGTACTGCAGTTCGCGATGCTCGGCGAAGCGGAAGCCTTTGAATAGCGCGAAGTCGAGATTGTAGTTGCCAGGGCCGACGATGACATTACGGCCGAAGTTGCCAAAGGTCCCCAGCGCGGGGAGTGCGAAGGCTGCGGCGTTGTAATAAGACGCCATTTGATCGTCGCGCGAACGCCCGGCGGCGAGATACGGGTTGCCGATAAGATTCGCTCGCTGGGTGCCCGTTCCGGTCAGTGCGCGGTCGCTGCCGGAAACAATGTTGACGGGCGTTCCGGTCTGCGCATTGAAGATGCCATTGGTTTGCCAGCCGCCAAGAATCCACTTGGCGATCCCCGTCGAAGGTCCGGGAATGTCCCACAAAAAGCTGGCGATGAAGCGCTGCCGAACGTCGAAATCGGAGAGTCCCTTGTCGGCGCCGATGTTGAACGGATTCTGCCCGTTGAAGCCATCGACTTCCAGGGAACTGGCGTCCAGCGAACGGCCATAGGTGTAGCTGGCAAGCACCGTGTAGCCCTTGCTGAATCGCTTATTCAACGTAGCCTGGAAGGCGTTATAGCTGGAGTTAATGTTGTTCTGATAGTTCAGGATGCTTTGGAAATTGGGAGCGTAAAGACGCCGGGCATTGATGTTGGCGGTGGTGGCGCCGGGGCCGAAGACGGCGGGGTTGGCCTCGGTACGCATGGAGAGTTTGGCGCCTTTGGAGCCAACGTAGGCGAGCGTGGCCGTGAACCCGGCGGCCACTTCGCGCTGCACATTAAGGTTCCATTGCTGGAGGTATGAAGTAGCGAGGTCCGGGTCGATGGACAGACCGACGGTGACCGGCAGGCTGAAGCGGTAACGCGAGCGCTCGTCCGCGGTGACGGGCGGCGCGTAGGGAAAGGGGTTCACTTCGTTGCGATAGGGATCGGAGAAGCTGGCCGGTTGGTTGATCGTAGTTTGGAAGGAGTAGGGCGGCGAATTCACAAAGTGGCTGAGCATGTGAAAGCGCGGCGTGTCGAAGAACACGCCGTAGCCGGCGCGGACGCTGGTCTTCGTGGAGCCGTTGGGACGCCAGGCCAAGCCGAAACGGGGCGCGATGTTGTTCCAATCGGTGTCGGTGCCGCCGCGTTGCACGCCGGCATCGCCCACGTAAAGCAGCCCCGCGGGCGCGGAGGGAAAGATCTTCGATTGCTGGCCGGGACGGAAGACGGTGAGTTCGTCATTGGTGGCGTAGAAGGGCAGATACGGCTCCCAACGAACGCCGGTGCTGAGCGTCAGGTTCTTGGTCACCTTAATGTCATCCTGGAAGAAGAACGACGGCGCGTGGTTGGCGTTTTTGTTCAGCCGTAGGGACCCTTGCGTCATGGCGGAGGGGCGGCCAAGCAGGAAGTCGGCGAAGGACTCATTGGAGAATCGGCCGTCGAATGTGAATTGGGGGTCGACGCCATTTCCCGTGACCCGGTCGGAAAAGCTGTAGCGGTATTCGCCGCCAAACTTCACTTGGTGCCGGCCGCGAATCCAGGACAGCGTATAGGTGCCCTGGTAGGTCCGGCGGTCAATGGTGACAAGGTTATCCTGGGCCAAATTCCAGTAGCCGTTGACGGCGCCGCGGTAGAGCGGGACCAGCTTCAGTCCATCCGTCTCGGGAGCCCCGCGATTGACCTTTACGCCGAGGTCGGCGAAGCCGATTCCATTGCCGGACCCAATGGGCAGCGGGCCGCGAACAATCTTGGTTTGATTGCCGGTGAACTGTCCGGAGCCGAGCAGGCCCGGCGAAATTGTCCAGGTGTGTTGGCCCTGCACGTTCCAGCTATTGAATTTGTTTTCGGCGTGCAGCACCGGGAGGCCGGCGGTGTTCGACTCAAAGCTTTTGCTGGTGAAGACGCGGCCGGAGACGCGCTGGGCGGAGGAGAGTTGGTGGTCCACGCGGCCAATGTATTGATTGGCGTCCTGGAGATTGGGGCGGTTAAATATGAAACGGTTGTTGGAAGCGTTGGGCAGGGGAACGGCAAGCTTGTCGAGGAAACTGAGCGAGGCCGAATCGAAACGCGAGGCGGGTATGATGCCGCCGGGGAAAGGCTGGCCGGTAGCGGGATCGTTAGGGAAGCGGGCGAACGCGCTGAAGTTGCCGCCACGCATGGCGGCGGTAGGAACGGTTAGGCCGGAGAAGGTCGCGCCGGAACGTTCACGAAGACCTTCGTAGGAGCCGAAGAAAAACGTGCGGTCGCGAATCACGGGGCCGCCGGCGGAGCCGCCAAACTGGTTGCGGCGCAGCTTGCCTTTTTCCAACCCGAAAAACGCGCGGGCGTCCATCACGTCATTACGAAGGAATTCGTAGGCGGAGCCGTGGAACTTGTTGGTGCCCGACTTGGTGATGGCGTTGATGATGGCGCCGGAGTTGCGGCCGTATTCGGCCGAAAAGTTGTTGGTTTGAACGCTGAACTCTTCCAGAGAATCGGGGTTGGGGATCAGGGCGGCGGTGTTGAGTTGGGGATCGTTGTTGTCGCCGCCATCAAGGAGATAATTGTTGGCGGTGCCGCGCGCGCCGTTCACGGAGATGCCCGCATTTTGGCCGAGACCGTTGTTGCCGCCGCCGGGGACCGCGCCGGGGAGCAGGCGGACGAGTTGCAGGGCGTTGCGGCCGTTCAACGGCAGTTCCGTGATGCGTCGTTCGTCGATGATTTCTTTCAGCGTCGCGCCGACGGTTTCTACTTGCGAGACGGAGCCGCCGACGGTGATGGATTCGGAGACTTGGCCGAGTTCGAGGACGGCCTGAACCTGGCGCGTGGCGTCGGCATCCAGCCGGAAGGACTGGGAGCGGAAGGGGCGAAAACCGTCGCGCGTGACTTCAACGCGGTATTCGCCGATGGGGAGTTGCGGAAGGGTAAAGCGGCCGGCTTCGTCGGAGATGGTGGAGGAAATGAGGCCCGTTCCTTCGTTGACGGCGCGCACGGCGGCGGTGGGCACCACGGCGCCCGACTTGTCTTGGACGGCGCCGGTGATTTGACCCCCGGATTGGGCGTAGCCGATTGCGGCCGCGGCTATCGAAATTAGAAAGCGATGCACGAAAAGACCTCTGCTGAATGCCGAGTATATATGCCGTGTTACCCTCACAGCAAATGCCTCGAGCTATCTGCTTCTTTGTTTTTGGATGTTTGCTTGCCGCCCAGCCGAAGCCACTGGATTGGGCGCAAATTGATAGAGAGACGCTGCAGCACTTTTCCGCTTTAGTAAAGATTAACTCGACCGATCCGGGCGGCAGCGAGAAGCCGATTGTCGATTACTTGAAGGCTGTATTGGAGAAAGAGGGGATTGAATCGAAGATCTTTACCCGAACGAATCTGGCGGATCCGGCCATCGTCCGGCCGAATCTTGTCGCCCGGCTGAAGGGTAATGGAAAGAAGAAGCCGCTGCTGATTGTGGGCCACACGGACACGGTGAATATCGACGCGAAGAATTGGACGCATGGGCCGTTTTCGGCGCATCGGGAAGGCGGTCATATCTATGGCCGCGGGACCGTCGACGATAAAGACAATCTGGCCGCCGCGTTGATGTCGATTATTCTCGTGAAGCGGCAGGGCTTGGCATTGGACCGGGATTTGATCTTCCTCGCGGAAGCGGGCGAGGAAGGCGCGACGTCGATTGGGATTGCCTTCCTGGTGAGTGAGCACTTTGGCGAATTGGACGCCGAGTATTGCCTGGCCGAAGGCGGATCAGCCGTGCGGACGGGCGGCAAGCTGAAATTTGTTTCGGTGCAGACGACGGAGAAGATGCCGCGCGGCGTGAAGCTGGTGGCCAGCGGAGTGGCGGGCCATGGATCAGTGCCGCTGCGGTCGAATCCGGTCACGCGCATTGCGAAGGCCGTCGCGAAGGTTTCCGACTGGCAGCCCCCCATGCGGTTGAACGACACCACGCGAGCGTACTTTGAGCGGCTCGCCGCGATGTCTAGTCCTGAGGACAAGGAGCGCTATAACGGCATCCTGAACCCGGCGAAGACGGACGCGATTCAGGAGTATTTCGCGGTGCATGAGCCGCGTCATAACTCAATGCTGCGGACGTCTATTTCGCCCAACATCATGCAGGCCGGGTACAGGTTTAACGTGATCCCGTCGGAGGCGGAGGCCTCGCTCGATATTCGCGCCTTGCCGGATGAGGACATGGCGAAGTTCTACGAGACGTTGAAAAGCGTGATCAACGATCCGGCGGTGAAGCTGATTCCGCAGTCCGGATCGGCGCGTCCGGGCGCCGCGCCATCGGCTTTGAACAACGAAGCGTTCCGCGCCATTGAGACCGTGGCCAAGCGGCATTATGATGGCGTGCCCGTGCTGCCATCAATGTCGACGGGCGCGACGGATATGGCGTTTTTGCGGGCTAAAGGCGTGCAGTGCTACGGCATCGGACCGGCGATTGATTCCGAGGACGGACCGAAAGGGTTCGGCGCGCACAGTGATCAGGAGCGGATTTTGGAATCGTCGTTGTACCAATTCGTGAAGTTCCATCATGATCTGGTGGTGGAGTTGGCGGGCGCGAAATGAAGGCTGTTCTTTGGCTCGTGGCGGCATTGGCCTGGGGACAGATACCGCGGTTGGAACGGCCGGTGACCGTGGACGGTTCGCTGGCCGAGTGGAAGAACTACGCCTTTAGCGATGGGTTGTGGGACATGGAGCGGCTGCGCCAATCGCCTTGGTATGACCCGGCGATCAACCGGCTGACGGTCCATGGGAAAGAGACTGGCGTGGATCTGGCGGCGCGCTATTACATCGCCTGGGATGACAAGTATCTATATTTAGGCGCGGATGTTCAGGACAACGTCAACGACGTCACCGACCCGGCGCACGCGCCGAAACGCTGGTACTACAAGGATGCAATCTGCTGGTTTATTGAAGCGCCGCGATTGGCAACGGGCAAGAAGTTCGGCGAAGGCGATAATGCATTTTGCTTTGTGATCGACACCGCGCTGCCGGTTTACGGTGCGTGGTGGCGGCATGGCGCGCCAGGGAAGACGTATGTCGAAGAGCCGCTGCCGAAGGATGCGGTGAGCTATGCCATTCGCCGGGGGCAGCGCGGAGATTTTGTGCTGGAGGCACGAGTGGCGATGGCGCCAACACTGGGCGTCAGCGCGCCGGCGTGGCGCGCGCCGCGGGTTGGCGATGTGTACGGGTTGGAGATTGTCCACACCGATCCCGACGGCCGCGACTACGGCGGACACTTCCTGATCTACGGGCGGGGCGACGATGACGCGACCTGGGGGCGCATGGTGTTGACTGGGCCGCAGGACGTGATTGAACGGAGAACGAAGTAAGAAAATGAAGCGCTGCCTCTTGATTGCTGTCGGCTTATTCGTTGTTTATGGGCAGGATGCACGCCTGCTCTTTGAGAAGCAGTGCTCGGTTTGCCATGGCGATGGGCATGGGACGGAGCGCGGGCCGAATTTGGCGGACAACCGGCGCGTGCGGTCGGCGTCGATGGACGAGTTGCGTGCGGTGATCCGCGATGGCGTGCCGTCGCGGGGGATGCCGGCCTTCGCGCTTCCAGTGGGCGATTTGGAGGCATTGACGCGGTTTGTACGCTCATTCAGCGCGCCCGCCGCGGAGAGCCATCCGGCGGGGGACGCCGCCGCTGGGGAGAAATACTTCTTCGGGCAGGGCGGTTGTGCCAACTGCCATATGGCGGCGGGCAAGGGCAAAGCAGTAGGGCCGGACCTTTCAGTGGTGGGCCGGGAGTTGACATTCGTGGAATTGGAAGAGGCGGTACGGAAGCCGGCCGCTTCCGTGAAGCCGGGATACCAAATGACGACGGTGAAGCTGCGCGATGGGCGCTCTATTCGCGGCTTCGCGCGCAATCGGAGCCGGTACAACATTCAAGTTCAGGATTTTAACGGGCGCTTCCATTTATTGAGCCAAGAGGAGATCGCCTCGACCGCGATGGAGCCGTCATCGCTGATGCGCGCGCCGAATTGCACGGCGGATCAGTGCCGGGATTTGCTCAAGTTCCTGAGCGGTTTGACGGGGCCGGTTGCGGGCAGACCGGGTGCGGCCGCGTTTGAACGGGGAACGCCCCCAAAGCCCGGCGACTGGCCTGGTTATCACGGCTCCGTTGACGGCAACCGGCACAGCGAACTGAATCAGATCAATCCCGCGAACGTGAAGGATCTCGTTTTGAAGTGGGTCTATCCGGTCAATCACAACGTGCTGGAATTGACTCCGGTGGTTATCGACGGCGTGATGTACGTGACCGGGCCGAACCAGGTAATGGCCCTCGATGGACGCGCGGGGCGGACGCTGTGGAGCTATCAGCGGCCGATGTCGGGCGAGACGCGGGGGGACGCGGCGAAGGGTACGAATCGCGGCGTAGCTGTCTTGGGTGACCGGGTTTTCGTGGTGACCGATAACGCCCGCCTGCTGGCGCTGCATCGGGTGACCGGCGCACTGCTTTGGGAGAGGGAGATCCCAGAGGGCGTGACGAATAAGAAGAACATCGGGAACACGGCGGCGCCGTTGGTGGTGAACGATTTGGTGATTGCGGGCGTCTCGGGCGGGGACTCGGGAATACGCGGTTTCCTGGACGCGTACAAAGTCTCGACGGGTGAGCGCGTGTGGCGATTCTGGACTGTGCCCAAGCCCGGCGAACCGGGATCGGAAACGTGGATTGGGACGTCGCTTGCCGAACACGGAGGAGGCGGCGCGACGTGGATGACCGGTACGTTTGACCCGGACACAAACACGGTGTTCTGGGGAACGGGCAATCCGTATCCAGCCTACAACGGCGATGAGCGCAAGGGCGATAATCTGTATACCGATTCGGTGATCGCCCTGGACGCGGCGAGCGGCAAACTGAAGTGGCACTATCAATTCACGCCCCACGATTTGTTCGACTGGGACGCGGGGCAGACGCCGCTGCTCGTCAACCGGCGCTATCGAGGGGAAGAGAAGAAGCTGCTGATTCAGGCGAATCGAAACGGGTTTTTATACGTGTTCGACCGCGTGAATGGGAAGCTGCTGTTGGCGGAAAAGTTCGTCGACAAACTGACGTGGGCGACCGGAATTGGCAAAGACGGGCGGCCGATCCTGGTGCCGGGAATGGAGCCAACGAAGGATGGCGCAAAGGTTTGCCCGAGCGTGTTAGGGGCCACGAACTGGCCGTCGATGGCGCACAGTCCTTCGACTGGGCTTTTTTACCTAATGGCGCGCGAAGCGTGCGGCGTCTACGTAAAAAGGCCAAGTTGGAACCCGAAGAAAATTCCGCTGGAGCCGGGGCAAATGTTCCTGCGCGCTTTGGACATCGAGACGGGCAGGCGCGTTTGGGAAGTGCCGCAGATTGGGCCGGCGGACAGTTGGGGCGGCGTGCTATCTTCGGGCGGCGTAGTTTTTTTCGGGGAGGACAGCGGCGCGCTGGGCGCGGTTGACGCGAAGACGGGCAAGGATTTGTGGCACATCCAGACGAACGCGTCGGCGGCGCTCGGCGACGGCCACAGTTGGCGATCGTCGCCCATGACGTATATTGCCGGCGGCAAGCAGTACATCGCGTTCGCGGCCGGGCCCAACATCCTTGCGTTTGGGCTGCCGTGAAGTTATATACTTCGAGTCATGCGGCGTGCGAGCCTGATGTGTTTGCTGAGCGGTTTGTGGCCGGCGACGGCCGATGATCTGTTTGTCCGCGAAGTGCGGCCGTTGCTGCAGGAACACTGCTTCGGCTGCCATTCCGGCGCGGCGGCGCAGGGGAAGCTCGATCTGTCAGCGCCCGCCGATTTAGCGCGGGTTGTAAAAGCCGGAACGCTGTATCAAGCGGTGGCGCATACGGGGCCGGTGCGGATGCCGCTCGGCAAGCCGCAACTGCCGGCGGCGGCGCTGGCAAAGATTGCCGGATGGATTCGCGCGGGGGCGGAGGTGGCGCCGCAGCGGCATTGGGCGTTCGTTTCGCCCGTCCGGCCGCGCAGCGCCGGGGCGGGTAATCCGATTGATGTCTTCGTAACCGCGGCATACAAGCAACGCGGCTTGACTCCAGCGGGACCCGCGGACAAGCGGACGCTATTCCGGCGCGTCACCGTGGACCTGACGGGAGTGCCGCCAACCGCCGCTGAGATGCGCGCGTTTCTGGCCGATGGAACCGCGAACGCCTATGAACGCGCGGTGGACCGGCTGCTGGCGAGTCCCCGCTACGGCGAACGCTGGGGCCGCCACTGGATGGATATCTGGCGCTATTCGGATTGGTACGGATACCGGAAAACGAACGAAGTCCGCAACAGCCAGCGCCATATCTGGCAGTGGCGGGACTGGATTGTGGAGTCGTTGAATGAGGACCGCGCCTATAGTCAAATGGTGATGGAGATGCTGGCCGGAGATGAGATCGCGCCGGCGGATCCAAAGGTGCTGCGCGCCACCGGCTATCTGGTCCGGAACTATAAACGCTATGACCGCGACGGCTGGATGCAGGACGTGGTGGACCATACATCAATGGCCTTTCTGGGGCTGACGCTTAAGTGCGCGCGCTGCCATGACCATAAATACGATCCGCTTTCGCAACGGGAGTATTATCAGTTCCGCGCGTTCTTCGAGCCCTACAACGTTCGGCTCGATCGCGTGCCCGGGGAGACCAATCTTGACAAGGCGGGCCTGGCGCGGATCTACGACGCCAAGGCCGAAACGCCAACCTATCTGTTCACTGGCGGCGACGTTCAAAACCCCGATAAATCAATGGCTTTGAAGCCGGCGATCCCGGCGGTGCTCGGGAAGGTTGATGCTTTTCAATCGTTGGCCGTGCCGTTGGAGGCGCGGTATCCGGATCTCCGCGAGTTCGTCCATCGGGACTTGATTGCCGCCGCCCGCACTGAAATTGAAAAGGCGACTGGTCCCGTAGCCAAGCGAGCAGCCGAGGCGCGGCTCGCCGCTTTGGAGTCGCGAATCGCCGCGGATAAAGCTAAACATGCAAAGGCCGCGGACGCCGAGAAGTTGGCCAATACGGCCCGCGGCCTGGAGCGGCAGGCTTACGTATTCTCCGGCGAAGCGGACCTGGAGCAGGCGCAGAAAAAGCTAGCCGATGCGTTGCGCGATGGCGGTATTGACGAGAAGAAAGTGACTGCCGCGAAGGCGGAACTCGACAAGGCCGTCGCGGCCTTAGCCAAGAAGCCCGCGGAGTATTCGCCGATAGGTGAGCAGTATCCGGAGCAATCGACCGGACGCCGCACGGCGCTCGCAAACTGGATCGCCAACGACACAAATCCGCTCACCGCGCGTGTGGCCGTGAACCACATCTGGGCCCGCCATTTCGGCCGCGGCCTCGTCGAGTCCGTTCACGACTTCGGCCAATACGGCAAAGCGCCCACGCATCCGGAACTGCTCGATTTCCTGGCGACCGAACTGGTGTCGAACGGCTGGCGCATGAAGCCGATTCACCGGCTGATCGTCACCAGCAGCGCGTACCGCATGGCTTCCACGGGAAGTGAAACGAAGGACCCGGACAACCAATACCTGTGGCGCATGAACGCTCGCCGCATGGAGGCGGAGGCCGTTCGCGACGCGGTGTTGCACACGGCGGGTGAGTTGGACGGCACTCTCGGCGGCCCGGAAGTGGAGGAGACGCAGGAGTTGGAATCGATGCGCCGGAGTCTTTACATCCGCCAGGCCCCGGATGTGCGCGCCGAGTTCTTAAGCCAGTTCGATTCCGCCAATCCGAACGAATGCTACCGGCGCGAAGAGAGCATCGTTCCGCAGCAGGCATTGTCGCTGGCCAATAGCCGGCTAACTCTCGAACAGTCGCGCAGGCTGGCGGCGAAACTACCGCGCGATCAATTCGTCGACGAGGCTTTCGAAACCGTATTGAACCGCCCGCCATCGCCTTCGGAGCGCGATGACGCCCTAACATTCCTGGCGCAACAGACCGTCCTGCTCGCCGATCCGGCGAAGTTGAAACCCTTTGAAACTGGCGTCGCTACGCCGCTGAAGCCGTCTAAGGACCCCGCCCAACGGGCAAGAGAAAATCTTGTCCATGTCCTGTTCAACCTTAACGAGTTCGTCACCATTCGGTAAACCCTATGCAACGCCGCACTTTCCTTACTCAAACCGGACTTGGCTTCACCGGACTCGCGCTTAGCGCGGCGGAAACCAAGCCCCACTTCACTCCGAAAGCCAAGCGCGTCATCTGGCTCTTCATGATCGGCGGCGCGAGCCAGATGGAGACCTTCGACCCCAAGCCGGCGCTGAATAAATACGCGGGCAAGACCATTGACGAAACGCCCTTCAAAGACACGCAAAACAGCCCCTATGTGAAGAAGAATTTGAGGGAGGTCATCGCCGGATTGCATAAGGTGCATCCGTCGATCTATCCCATGCAGGTTGGATTTCAGAAGCGCGGGAAGAGCGGGCTGGAAGTGTCCGACTGGTTCCCGCACGTGGGTGGATGTATCGATGACATTGCTGTCGTCCGGTCCATGTGGACCACCGACAATAACCACGGCGCACAGCTCCAATTCCATACCGGCCGCCACGTTCTGGAAGGCCAGTTTCCAACCATCGGCGCGTGGGTGCATTACGGCTTGGGTTCGTTGAACGACAACCTGCCGCAGTTCGTCGTGTTGGGTGAGCCGATCGATACCTGTTGCGGCGGGCCGTGGGCGCACGGCGCGCACTATCTGGGACCGGAGCACGACGGCGTGCAGTTGAAAGTGGATGCGAAGAACCCTCTGCCTTTTGCCTCGCCGGGGCCGGACGTGTATCAGGAGGAGCAGGAGCGCGAGTTTGCTTTGATCGACAAACTGAACCGGGCGACGCAGATTCAGTATCCGGAAGACGCGGCGTTGCGGGCCCGAATTAAGTCCTATGAACTGGCGTTCCGCATGCAAACTGCGGTGCCGGACGTGATGCGTTTGGACCGCGAAACGGAAGCGACTCGGAAGATGTACGGGCTCGATGAAAAGATCACGCAGCCATTTGGCGAGATCTGTTTGTCGGCGCGGCGGCTGGTCGAACAGGGAACACGGTTCGTGCAGATCTTCCATGGCGCGGGCGGAGCGGGCGCTTGGGATGCCCATTCGAACTTGAAGACCGGCCACGAGAAATTGAGCCGGCAAACCGATAAGCCGATCGCCGGATTGCTGCAGGACTTGAAGCAACGCGGACTGCTAGATGAGACGTTAGTGGTTTGGTGTACGGAGTTCGGCCGGACGCCAGGTGCGCAGAATAACAACGGCCGCGATCATCATCCGTATGGCTTCAGCGTGTGGCTGGCCGGCGGCGGCGTGAAGGGCGGAATGGCCCATGGAGCCACCGACGAACTTGGCTTCCACGCCGTTGAAGATCGGCACTATGTGACCGATCTCCACGCGACGGTACTTCATCAATTAGGGCTTGACCCGCGCCGCCTGGAGATCCCAGGCCGGAAGCGAATCGAGTTGGATTACGGCGCGCCGATCCGGGAAATCCTGGCTTAGAGTTAAAACGACAAACGCAGCGCAAACTGAATCTGTCGCGGCGTGCCAACGATCCCAGTGATAATCCCCGCGGTCGGATTGCCGATGCTAGTGTTCGGCAGATCGAACTGCGCATGGTTGAACAGGTTGAAAATTTCGGTGCGGAACTGCAGCTTAAACTTTTCGGTCAGAGCAAAGTTCTTGAACACCGAGTAATCGAAGTTCACGCGGCCGGGGCCGGTGAGGATGTTCCGGCCGCTGTTGCCGAACGTGAAGATGGTAGGAGCGCCCCAAGCCGCGCCGGAAGCGGCCGTGCCGAACGACGTGTCATACCACTTGGCGATGGTCGGGTTGTCGATGGCGCCGGACTTGTAGCGATCCGGGCGGCTGCCGCCGGCATTGGAGACAGACGAAGCCAGAACCGGAGTGAACGGCAAACCGCTCTGCACCGCCATGATCGCATTCATGTCCCAGCCGCCGATCAGGTTGTCGGCCATTTTTCTGGACGTGCTGAACTTCCGCCCTTTGCCGAACGGCAGTTCGTAGTTCATGCTGTGGACCAGGCGGTGCCGCTGGTCGAAGCCGGAATTGCCGCGGTCATTGCGGCGGAAACGGATGTCCTGCGGCATCGGGCCGTTGTCGGCGCCGCCGAACTGATTGGCGACGATGTCAATGGAATGGGACCACGTATAGGCCGTCAGAAAGCCGATGCCACTGGCGAAACGGCGCTCAATCGTCGTCTGGAGCGAGTGATATGCCGCCAAGCCATCGGAGACCTGGTAATCGGCGTTGATCACATTAGGCGCGATAAAGCGCAGCGGACGGCGCAGCGCCGGCGCTTCCGGGCCGGGCACAGTCTGGTTGTAGTTAAACTGCGTCTCCAGACGGCGGCCCAAATTGCCGACGTAAGCGATCTTGAAAATCAGGTCCTTCGGCAACTGCTGCTGCAATTGCAAGTTGAACTGCTCGGCATAACCAGAGCGGAAGTTCGGGTTGATGGCGATCAAACTCCCAAGCGGGTTGTTGGCAACGACAGCGGGATCTAGGTTTGGAATCGGCGGTAGGCCATCGCTGACGCGTCGCGGCGCGGCGACGAATTGATTGATATCCACAGTGTTGATCGGGCCAAATGGCAACTGCCGGTGACGCCGCATTAACAAGCCTTCGCTCCCGGCCGGGTTAAAGAAAATACCGGCGCCGCCACGAAGCACAGTGCCCTTCCGCACGCGATAGGCAAAGCCCAGGCGTGGCGCGAAGTTGTTCTTATCCGCCCGCACACCGGTCGCCGAATCGGTATTGAAACCGGCGATCAGCAACTTGCCCGTCACCACGTCGAAGTTCGTCCACTTGTCGGTCAATTCGCGCGTTGGCGTATCCACCTCGTAGCGCATCCCGACGTTTAGCGAAAGCCTGTCGGTGACCTTCCAATCGTCCTGCACGAAGAAGTTCCACTCCCACTGGATGATCCGCGGAACGAACAGCGTGAAGTCCTGTTCAATGAAACTGGCCGTTCCCAGAAGCAGTGCCGCCATTCCGTCTCCAGTGGCGCCGGCATTGTTCGGGTTGTCGGTAAAAGTCCGGCCGAAATTGAAACGGCCGTTGCCGCGGTTGGTCTGATACTGCGTCAGGCGGCGCTGCCGGGTGTCGGTTCCGAACTTCAAAGTGTGTTTGCCGCGGAGATTGGTGAAGGCGACGGCCGGATTGTAGGTGTCTTCAAAACGAATGATCGGCAGCGAGCGCGTCTGCCCGATGCCGGTATAACCCGCCGGACTGAAGATCGGAAGCCCATCGGAGTTCGGTCCTTGATTGGAGCCTTTCACGCCCAGCTTTTCGCCAAGCTTCGCGCCGGGCGCCGCGCCTTCCTGCAGGAAAACCAGGTCGAAACGGTTGAACCCAAACTTGGCCTCCATGATAAACGTCGGTGTCCAGGTACGGACCCAGTTGATCACGCTGTGAAAAGCCTTCAACGACGAGTCGCCCGCGAACGTGTCTTCGTTGCCCAGGCCGAACTTGCCGTCCAACCCCGGGATTGTCGCGTCAAGGAATGTCGAGGGACGCGTGGAAACAGTGTTCTGCTGCGAGTAGCGCGCGAAGAAGTTGTTTTTCTCGTTCAAATTCCAGTCGACGCGCCCGTCAACCTGGTTCCACCGCTGCCTCTCCTTCGGCGAACTGGTGTGGTTGTTCACCAACCCGGCGCGCGTCGGCTGCGGGTAGGCCTGGACCATGCGCGCCATCACCGGGTCGAACCGGGTTGAAGGAATTAGACGGCTCGGGAACGGGTCGCGCGTAAAGCCGGTCGCCGTACCCGGCGCGGCCCGCAGCGTCGAGGGATCGAACACGTCGCGAACCGCCGCGAAATCGCCGCGGCGCGTCTCCGCCGTCGGGACCGTGTTGACGAACGCCCGCTCCTGCGCGCGCCGATACCCTTCGTAGTTCGAGAAGAAAAACAGCTTGTCTTTGATAATCTTCCCGCCAAAACTCCCGCCGAACTGATTCTGGCGCAGCGTCGGTTTATTCGGCAGGAAAAAGTTGCGGGCGTCGGTCTTGTCGTTCCGCAGGAAGTCGTACGCGCTGCCATGCCATTCGTTGGAACCCGACTTCGAAATCACGTTGATCGTCGCGCCAGAATTGCGGCCCTGATCGGCGGTGAAAAGGCTCGTCTGAATCTTAAATTCGCGAACCGCCTCCACCGACGGACGCAACACAATCGACAGCGTCAGCCGTTCATTGTTATCGATACCGTCATAGAGAAAATTGTTCGAACCCTCGCGATTACCGTTAGCGAAAATCTCGCTGCCCGGACGTAGATCGTCCGGCCGCGTGCCGCTCATAATAGTTCCTCTGGCGCCAAAGCCGACACCGGTAACTCCCGGTCCAAGCGTCGCCAATTGCACGAAATTGCGCCCATTCAGCGGCAATTCGGCTACGGCCTTCTGTTCGATCACCTGGCCGATGGCGGAGTTGTCGCTCTCCAGCAGCGGTCCGGAAGCCTTCACTTCCACGGTTTCGGTCACTTGCCCTACTTCAAGCTGGAAGTCCAATCGGGCGGTTTGATTCACTTCGAGCGAGACGTTGTCCTGAACGATCTGGCGGAACCCGGCCTTCTGCGCCGCCAGCTTATAGCGGCCCGGCGGCAGCAGCGGAATCGTATAACCCCCGCCGTCGTCGGTAAGCGTTTCACGCGCCACTTGCGTGTCTACGTTGGTTGCGGTTACTTTTGTTGCGGCCGCGGAGGCGCCCGACTTGTCAGTCACAGTCCCGGTGACGGTCGCGAAATTCTGGGCATGTAAGGCGGTAAGCGAGATGACCGCCATGCCAATCAGGAACAAACTGGGTACTCTCATTGCCAGTCATTTTATCAGGTTCGGCTACACTCGAAGAAATGGGCCGAATCCGCGTGCTGCCGGACGCAGTTGCCAATCAGATCGCGGCGGGCGAAGTGGTGGAGCGCCCCGCGTCGGTCATCAAGGAGTTACTGGAAAATTCGCTCGATGCCGGCGCGACGTCAATCTCTATCGAAGCCGAGTCCGGCGGGCGGCGTCTCCTGCGGATCACCGATAACGGCGGCGGCATGTTGCGCGACGATGCCATGCTCGCGTTTGAGCGCCACGCCACCTCCAAGCTAAGCAGCGTCAAGGACCTATTCACCATTACCACTCTCGGCTTCCGCGGCGAAGCCCTGCCCTCCATCGCCAGCGTTTCGCGCCTCACTCTCGATACGCACGCGCCCGAAGAATCCACCGGCACCCGCGTTGAAATTCACGGCGGCAAGATGATCCGCTGCGACGAAGCCGCCCTCGCCAACGGCACCGTCATCACCGTTCGCGACCTCTTCTTTAACGTCCCCGCCCGCAAGAAATTCCTCCGGTCGGACCAGACGGAGCTCGCCCACATCGCCTCCCTGGTCACGCACTATTCCCTCGCCCATCCTGACAAAACGTTCGAGCTCCGCCACGACAATCGGGAACTCCTCCATGTCACCCCGGTCGCCACGTTGCGCGAACGCGTCTTCCAGGTCTTCGGCAGCCACACCCTGGAAGATCTGCTCGATATTGGCGAACACGAAAAGGAGTTCCTTATTCCCGATCCGCCTCAGGGCGTCGCTGATGAAGAACGCACGCGCGTGTTCCTCCTCCGCGGCTTCGTCTCCATGCCGCAAGTGCAGAAGTACAATCGCAACTCGATCTATCTCTTCGTCAACGGCCGCCTGATCCGCGACAAACTCCTGCTCCATGCCATGCAGGCCGCCTATCACAATCTGATGCCGCCCGGCGCCTTCCCCTTCGCGCTGCTGTTCCTCGATTGCGACGCCGAAGAGGTCGACGTGAACGTTCACCCTTCCAAAACCGAAGTCCGCTTTCGCCACGGCAGTTGGGTGCATGACTTTGTCCGTGACGCCATTCGCGGTTCCATCATGCAAAGCCGCCCGCTGTCCTCGCTGCCGATGACGGCGCCGTCCCAGCCGGCTGCGCGATTGCCTTATAGTGAGTTCTCCCAGCAAATGGAAAATGCCGCTATCCGCGACGCCGTTCCGAACGACGACGTGCAGAGTTTCAACCCCGTCGATCTGCCCGCCTTCACCCTTCACCAACCCCTCGCCCCAGCGCAACGCTTCGACTTCACGGAACCTCCGCCCGCACCCGTCCGCATCCGCATCCCCGACACCCACGGCGGCCTGCCGGACGGCGTTGTCCTCGACGCCGTCCATTCGCTCGACATCCTCAAAGACCTCCGCCCCCTCGGCCAACTGCATGAAAGCTTCATCCTCGCCGCCGGCCGCGACGGCCTCTGGATCATCGATCAACACGTTGCCCACGAACGCATTCTCTTCGAACAAGTGCTGCGCCAGCGTGCCGCCGGCCGCGTCGAACAGCAGGCGCTGTTGATGCCCATGGTCATCGAACTCACCGCTGGCCAGCAGATCGAATACGCGCAAATCGCCGATGAACTCCGCGCCAGCGGTTTCGACAGCGAACCCTTCGGCAACCGGACAATCGCCATATCCGCCGCCCCCGCCGCGGTGAAGCCCGGCGACATCGAGAAGATCGTCTTTGAGATTCTGGAAACGTCGGAACGCGAACTCCGCGGCGCATCGCTTGACGAAGTCCGCCGCAACGTTTGCGCCACCATTGCCTGCCGCGCCGCCATCAAAATCAACATGCGTCTCGACCAGCAGAAAATGGAATGGCTCCTCGCCGAACTCGCCCGTTGTGATCATCCCACCAACTGCCCGCACGGCCGCCCCATCGCGCTGCGCTATTCCACGCGCGACATTCTGAAGGGCTTCCATCGGATATGACGCGCCGGTCACTCCTCGACATGGACCCCGCTGAGTTCCGCGCCATCGGCCACGATCTTGTCGATCGGATTGCCGATTTCTACACTGATCTTCCCCATCGAAAAGTCACCCCCGGCGAAACGCCCGCCGAGGTCCGCGCAATTCTTGGCCGCGCCGCACTCCCTGAATACGCCGAAGCCAATAGCGCCATCGTCGACAATGCCTGGCGTCTGCTGGAGAAGCATTCGCTTCACAATGGCCATCCGCTCTTCGCCGGTTACGTGACCTCATCGGCCGCCCCCATCGGCGCACTCGCCGACTTAATCGCCGCCGCCATCAATCCCAATGTCGGCGCCTGGATACTCGGTCCCATCGGCACCGAGATCGAGGCCCAATCCATCAAATGGATCGCCGATTTCCTTGGCTATCCCACGGACTGCGGCGGCAAACTTCATCGGCTTCCTAGCCGCCCGCACACACTCCTACCGCGCCATGCGCGCCGAGGACGCCCGAGCCGCGAACCTCGTCGCTTATACCTTCCGCGAAACCCACACCTGGGTGCGGAAAGCCGCCGATCTTTTCGGCCTCGGTACCAATGCCCTGCGCTGGATTGCCACTGACGCGCACCAACGCATGGACCCCGCCGCCCTGACCATTCAACCCGAAACAGACCGCGCCGCCGGCCTGCAGCCTTATCTTTATCGTTGCCTCGGCGGGAACCGTCAGCACGGGGGCCGTCGATCCTATCCGCGCCATCTCCGAAATAGCCAAACGCGAACATCTATGGTTCCACATTGACGGTGCTTATGGCGTTCCCGCCGCCACCCGGCCGGACGCTGACCCCGGCCTCAAATCCCCCACCTCGCCGACTCCCTCGCCGTCGACCCCCACAAGTGGTTCTACGCCCCGCTCGAAGCCGGCTCCGCCCTGGTTCGCAACCCGCAACATCTGCCGGACACGTTCGACTACTCCCCCGCCTACTACCGCTTCGACGCCCCCCTCAACTACTACCAGCACGGACCGCAAAACTCCCGCGGCTTGCGCGCGCTGAAAGTCTGGATCGGCCTCCGCGCCGCCGGCCGCCAAGGCTTAATCCAAACCACCTCCGAAGACATCGCCTTGGTCCTCGAAGCACTGACAACATCCCTCTCCATCACCACCTTCCGCTACGCCCCGCCCGGCGCGGTGGACCTGAACGAACGCAACGACCGCCTCCTCGACCGCATTCAGAAATCGGGCGAACTATTCCTGTCCAATGCGATCATCGACGGCAAATTCGCCTTCCGCGCCTGCATCGTAAATTTCCGCACGCAGCCGAAAGACATCGCCGCCATCCCAACGCTCGTCCTGCGAATCGCCGAGGGCTCATCAATTTAGCGTTGCGCCAATCTTTATGGCCAATACCGCTAACGCCGTATCGGTCGCCTCCCGCCCGGCAGCATTTTCAAAGACCCCGCATAAATCCGCTACGAAGCCGGCGGCGACCCGTTCTTCCCGCCCCGCTCCCTAATCCAGTCATCCCAAATGTGAATCAAAGCGTCTAACTTGCCTTGTGTTTCGGCGCTCTTGATCGAGAGTTCGTCCATGTGGCGGGCGAGAGATTCCATTCGCAGTGCGAGAGAGTCGATACGCTTTTCGCTTTGAGCCTGGGCATCCACCATTAACACCTGCGCCGTAAGCAACTGCTTATGCCCCCGCGCCATTTGTTCAACGGCGTCGGTCAGCGCATACTCTCCGCGCAATTGCGCCTGCGCAAGCTGTCCCAGCACCACCTCGATCCGCTCAAATCTCGCTTCGGACTCCATAAGTCTCCTTCAGGGTCACTTGATTATAAGCCCTCATCGCTTCAACCAAGCTGCGCCGTTAGCCAAGTCTTGGCGAACTGCCAATCCCGCTTCAACGTGGCCACGGAGATCTCTAGTGCTTCGGCTGCCTCGGCATCGCTGAGTCCCCCAAAGTACCGCAACTCCACCACCTTGGCTGCCCGCGGGTCCAGGGCTTCCAAACGGTCTAATGCCTGGTCCACGGCCAGGACACGTTCATCCACACAAATGGCTGGGCCATCCGAATCCCAAAGCGGCTCCTTGATAACGCCGCCGCCCCGTTTCTCGCTTTGCACGCGCCGGGCATGGTCCACCAGGACCCGCCGCAGTTGCTGCGCCGCTACGGCGTAGAAATGAGCGCGATCTTTCCAATCGATTGGCTCGGACCGGCACATCCGCAGGTACGCTTCATGCACCACCGCGGTAGTTTGCAAAGTATGCTCACCATGCTCGCGGCGCATTTCGCGCGCGGCAATCCGATGCAACTCGCCGTAAACCAACTGCATTAGTTGGCTCGCCGCTTCCTGCTCGCCCAGCCGCCACCGGACCAGCAGCACCGTGACGGCGTGCGAATCGTGATCTTCCGGCATATCCACTACAGTCAATTGTGAGCTACTTTCCCTCATCGCCGCGCTAAGCTCTACGGAGGGCAATGAAAATGACGCCCAAAGAACTCAGCCGGATTCGCGAGATTTACGAGCAGGCACTGTCGATGAGCGGGCCCGCCCGGAAGGATTACCTCGACAGGGAATGTCCCGATGAGGAAGAGATTCGAAAGGAAGTTGAGAAGCTTCTGGCGGCTCTCGAGAACGTTCCAACTTGGCTTGATCGGCCGGCCGCCGGCGCGGCCAAGCCCTTTGCCGCTCCCCTGCGCCCCAAGCTGGAGGGCCGCGACTTCGACGGGTACACGCTCATCCGTGAGATCGGACGCGGAGGTATGGGCACGGTTTATCTTGCCGAACGATCCGACCAGACGTTTCACCGCCAGGTTGCCATTAAACTGGTCCTGCCGCCCGCAAACTCCGCATTCGTCATCGCCAGGTTCCAACAGGAACGCGAAATCCTCGCTTCGCTGGATCATCCGAATATCGCTAAACTTCTCGATGCCGGCGTGACGGAAGAAGGTTGGCCGTACTTTGTAATGGAGTATGTCGATGGTCAGCCGATCCATCGCTGGTGCGACGAACATAAGCTGAACATCAGCCAGCGCATCGAGTTGTTTCGCGGTGTGATCGACGCGGTTCGGTTCGCTCACCAGCGTCTGGTGGTTCACCGTGATCTGAAGCCCGGTAACATCTTCGTCACCCACGATGGCACCGTGAAACTGCTCGACTTCGGAATTGCGAAGGTGCTGTCCCCCGTGGTGGCCGGGAAAGCCGTGGACACCGTAACACTGGAAGCGCTGATGACGCCGGAGTACGCGAGCCCGGAGCAGGTGAATGGGGCGCCGGTCACAACACTATCCGACGTCTATTCGTTGGGTGTGGTTCTCTACGAACTGCTGACCGGACATCGCCCGTATCGCCTACGGAGCGCGGCCATGCATGAAATGGCGCGAGTGATAGCGGAGGTTGAGCCGGCGCGCCCCAGCGAGATGGTAACCACTTCGGAGCCGGGCTCTGGACGCGATCCAATTCAACTCACTCCCGACCTCGTCAGCGCCGTCCGGGAGGGGGATCCGAATCGCCTGCGCAAACGGCTAGCGGGGGATCTGGATTCCATCGTCCTGATGGCGCTGCGAAAAGAACCCGGACAACGATATGGATCGGTCGAATCTTTGGCGGATGACTTGCGCCGGCATTTGGAACAACGGCCCGTCAATGCCAGAGAAGCCAGCCCCTGGGAACGCTTCAATCGCTTCCGGCGCCGGAACCCGAGTGGATTCGCGGCGGGCGCGGTGGTTGCGATTCTGGTTTCCGCCGGTATGGCCGCAGTCACCTTGCAAGCGCGGCACGACCTTCGGGCCGCTGCGCTGGATCCAGGTATTGTCCCTTTCCTCACGCCCTTTTGGCTATTCTCCTCCGGCATCGCCCTGGCGATTCTATGCGCCACCGTTTTTTTTACACGCGCCGGCAAAGCAATCCGGCTGGGCGCCGGCGCCGGCGGCCTGCTTTGGGGGCTTGGCACGATGGGCAGGTGGCGGCTGGAGAACAACCTGGGCTGGTGGCGCAGCCAGGTCGCGGCGAATGCGGATCCCGTCATGCTCTTTTCCCCCTGGAACGGCCTGATGCTTTCCTTGGTAGGAGCGGCTCTGCTTCTGATCCTATCCGCGATCGGACGCCGCTTTGGCTGGAAAGGCCAAGCTCTGTTACTGGTGGCCCTTGCAATCGGCCAGCCCATGCGGGAACGCCTCTGGTTCGGTGAGTTCATTCCAGCGTTAACTTACCAGCCTGGAGCCATTCCGATTCTCGGCAGCGTCGGCATGCTGCTGGCCGCCGGAGCGATAGCCCTCATGGTTATGCGCCTGATAGCCGGGCCGGCCAGCCCGAACCCTGCGCCGAAGTAAGACCTCAGCCCGCCAATTCCTTCACCGCCGCCACCGCCTGATCGATCTGCTCGAACGAATTGTAAACGTGCGGAGAGAACCGAATGCCCTCACTGTCGCCGGAAGGCGTGGACGAGACCGATATCCGATGCCGCTCCCAAAGCGTCTCATACGCGCGCCGCGTCGGCACGTTTCGCAGCTTAAACTTCACCACTCCGCCGCAGAGTTCCGGCTGCATATTGGTCTTCAACTCAACGCTGGATATTGCCGCCAGCCCCGTCTTGGCCCGCGCCGCCAGCGCCCGCATCCGCGCCTCCACATTCGTCATGCCGATCAGGTTCACAAAATCGAGCCCGGCCTCCAACGCCGCCACCCGTGGATCGTCGCGCTGTCCCAACACTTCCAGTTTCCGCGCGCCCTTCAGATTTTCCGCCCACCCCGCCGTCACAATCGACGGCCACAGTTCCGGAATGCGCCCCGCCCGGACAAACAGCAGGCCTGCCTCCAGCGGTCCCATCAGCCACTTGTGAGCGCTGGTGGAATAGGAGTCGCATCCGATCGCCGACAGATCCACGTCGAGCGCACCAAAGGTCTGCGCCCCGTCCAAATGCATCCAGATTCCGCGGCGCCGCGCGAGCGCCGCGATCTCACGCGCGGGATACAGAATCCCCGTTGTACTCGTGAGATGGGTGACCGCGATCACGCGCGTCCGCCCCGTCACTGCGCGCTCAATCCCGCCAATCAGTTCATCGGCGCTGCGCGCGGGGATCGGCGTTGGAACGGTCTTTACAACAAAGCCATCCCGCCTCGCCCGCACCTTCCACGAATCGTTGTTGGACGGATGATTGTGGTCCGTGACGATCACCTCATCGCCGGGCTTAAGGTCAATCCCCTTGACCACGATGTTGCTGCCTTCGCTCGTGTTCCGCGTGACGGCGATTTCGTCGGCCGCCACTCGCAACATGCCCGCGGCCTTGCCTCGCAACGACTCGCGCATCTCCACATACTTGTCCCGGTTTTGAAATGACGGGTTGGCATGAAAATCGCGAAGATATTCGATGTGGCGATCCATCACCGGCCGCGACGCCGGGCAGACGTTGGCCGCATTGAGGTAGATCAGCCGGTCTTCCAGCGGAAACTGCCGCTGCACCATTCGCCAATACGCCTCGTCTCCCGGAGTGGCGGCGGCGAGCGCGGAGGTGAACGCCGCCCAGGTTGCGGGAACCGCCATGGCTGTCTTGAAAATGTCGCGGCGGGAGGGCGTCATGGCAGATTATTATGCCATAACGCGAGTGGCAGGCGGTTACGCCGCAGGCGGCGCCCCGTTTTTCCCGCCCCGTTCTCTAATCCAGTCATCCCACATGTGGATCAATGCGTCCAGTTTTTCCTGAGTTTCGGCGCTCTTTATGGAGAGCGCCTTCATACTAACTTCGGTCTGCGCTTGTGCTTCGGCGATCTTGCGGACCTCATCCGCTATCACTGCGTGGGCCATAACCAATTGCTTATGCCCCACCGCCATTTGCTCAACGGCATCGGTCAGCCTCTGCTCGCCACGCAATTGCGCCTCGGTGAGTCGCTCGAGTACCGCCTCAATCCGGGCAAATCTGGCTTCGGGTTCCATTAAAGTCTCCTTGCGGTTCCCTTCATTGTAAGGCTTCCGCCTACGCGGTATGATCGCCAATGTGCCCACGCCTCGCCTTTCCCGCCGCGCCCTCTTCGCTGGCGCCCTATTCTCGCCCGGCCGCTTCCGCTCCGCCGAAGCCATTCTCGAAAAAACTATCGCCTCCGGCCAACTCCACAGCGCCGTCCTCCGCGTCGATCAAAAGGGTGAGACATTCGAACGCGCATTCGGCAAAGCCAAACCCGATTCGCCCTTCTTGATCGCCTCCATCACCAAGCCCATGACCGCCACCGCCGTCATGATTCTCGCCGACCGCGGCCTGCTTAACTACGAAGACCCCGCCTCCAAATACCTCGATAACTTCACCGCCGGCGACCGCGCCAAGATCACCATCCGCCACCTCCTCACCCATTCCTCGGGCCTGCCCGACATGCTCCCCGAAAACGTCGCCATGCGCCAGCGCCAAGCCCCCCTGCGGGACTTCGTCAGAGCCGCCCTAACAACCCCGCTCCTTTTCGCCCCCGGCGCGCGCACCAGCTACCAAAGCATGGGCATTCTTCTCGCCGCCGAGATCGTCGAACGCGTAGCCCGCCAACCCCTCCGCCAATTCCTCAAAACCGAACTCTTCCAACCGCTCAGAATGAACAGCACCGCGCTGGGCCAAATCGCCGGCGCGGTCAAAATCCAAGTCGAACACGCCGACCCTCCCGGCGGCACTCCCGAAACCGCCAACTGGGATTGGAACAGTTTATGGTGGCGCGACTTCGGCGCACCCTGGGGCGGCGCCCACTCCACCGCGGCCGACATCGCGAAACTCCTCCAGGCTTTTCTCCACCCCACCGGCACGCCCCTCAAAAAAGAGACCGCCCAGCGCATGACCGCCAATCAGAACGCGGCCCTCGACAAACCCTACGGTATCGGATGGGCGATGAACGCCGCGGGCTTCGGCCACGGCGGCTCCACCGGAACCTGCTGCTGGGCCGACACGGCGAAGGACTCGACCTTCGTCCTCCTCACCTCGCTGCCCGCCAAGGTTTCCCGGAAACCCATCATCGATCCCGTATCGAAAGCCGTCCGCGCCGCGCTATGACACCCGCCGCCCCATACACATTCGTTGCCAACGTCGACGGCGATAGCGGCACCCTTCATAACGACGATCAAACCAAAGTCGTCCAATTCACCTTCGCCCCCGGCGGGGGACTCGCCGCCCACTCCGCTCCATTCCCGGCGTCGATCTACATCGTCCGCGGCGAAGGCGAACTGCAACTCGGCGAGGACAAACACCAGGTCTCCGCCGGCGCCTTCGCCCAAATGCCCCCCAAGCTCGAACACGCCATCCGCGCCCGCACCGAACTCGTCATGCTCCTCATCATGAATAAAAGATCCCATCAATGATCAACATCCGCGCCACCCCCGCCCACGCCACGCTCGATTCCCCCATCGATCATCTCAATGCCTGCCACCGCCGCATTGAAGAACGGCTCGACACGCTTGAACGCGTCGGCCCTCACCTCCTCACGAACACCGCTGAAGCCCTCGCCGCCATCCAGTCCGTCTTCGCGTTCTTCGATTCCAGCGGCGTCAATCACACCGCCGACGAGGAGCAAAGCTTCTTCCCCCGTCTTTCCGCCAATCTCACGCCCGAAGAGCGACAGTTCCTCAGTGACCTCGAAAACGAGCACGCCCGCGCCGAAGCCATCTACGCCAGCCTCAAAAACCACGTTGCCAACATGGCCCGCCCGCCCGCTGCGCCCGATCAACTTCGTTTCACCGAACTCGCCGCCGCCCTTTGCGCGCTTTACCGCCAGCACATTCAGAATGAGGACGCCCGCTTCCCCGGCATCGCCAACCGAAGCCTCTCGGCGGCCGACCTCGAAGCCATCGCTACAGAAATGAAGACACGCCGGGGGCTATAGAATGTTCCGCCACGAATCCGCCTTTGAAATGGCCGTCAGCGCCATCCGTTTCGGCCCCGGCGTCACCCGCGAAATCGGCCTGGACCTGGCCGAACTCGGGATCCGTCACGCCCTCGTTTTGACCGATCCCTGGATGCGTCATCTTCCTCCGACCATCGCCGTCGAACAGTCCCTCAACGACAGCAAAGTCGCCTACACTCTATACGACCGCGTCCGCGTCGAGCCTACCGACGTGAGCTTCCGCGAAGCCATCGAGTTCGCCCGCGGCATCGACTTCGACGCCATAGTCGCCGTTGGCGGCGGCTCGACCATCGACACCGCCAAAGCCGTCAACCTTTACACCTGCCATCCGCCCGAAGATTTCCTCGATTACGTCAACCCGCCCATCGGCAAAGGCAAGCCGGTCCCCGGACCCATCAAGCCGCTCTTCGCGATTCCCACCACCGCTGGCACGGGGAGCGAAACCACCGGCGTGGCCATCTTCGATCTCGCCCATCTGCACGCCAAAACCGGTATCGCCCATCGCCGCTTGAAACCAACGCTCGGCTACCTCGATCCGGAAAACACGCGCACGATGCCGTCGCAGGTCGCCGCCGCCACCGGCCTCGACGTTTTGAGCCACGCCATCGAATCTTACACCGCCGTCCATTACACGGAGCGGCCCGCGCCCGATCGTCCGATCCTCCGCCCCGCCTATCAGGGCAATAATCCCATCAGCGACGTCTGGTCGCTGCAAGCCCTGCGAATGGTTGGCGCTTATCTTACGCGCGCCGTCGAAGACACCTCCGATGACGAAGCCCGCTCGCAAATGATCCTCGCCTCGGCGTACGCGGGAGTCGGGTTCGGCAACGCCGGCGTGCATTTGCCGCATGGCATGTCGTACCCGGTCTCGGGCATGGTGAAGGGCAGGGGCTACCGGCAGGGCGGTTACCCGGATTCGCCGGAAATGATCCCGCATGGCTTCAGCGTGATCCTCAATGCCCCCGCCGTCTTTCGCTTCACCGCGCAGGCCTGCCCCCGGCGTCATCTGGAGGCCGCCGCCGCCCTTGGAGTCAACATTGACAACGCCAACGAAGCCGACGCCGGCAAGATCCTGGCCGACCGGATTATCGCTATCATGGAACGCCTTAAGGCGCCGAATGGGTTGAAGGCCCTCGGTTACACCAGCGCCGACATTTCCGCGCTGGTCGAAGGCACGCTGCCCCAGCACCGCGTTACGAAACTCTCCCCGCGCCCAGCGACGACCGAAGATCTTGCCCGCCTCTTCGAGGACACGATGCAGGTCTATTGACTACTCCGGCTTGTGCGCCGCGCCGTCCCGCGCGGCCTTCCGCCGCTCTTCGCCCAACGCCGTGTTGAACGACGCCCCAAATCCAGTGGTCTGGCGGTAGGGATAGCTCTGCCAGGGATCCCGCCCCTCAATCCGCGGATCGCCCGTCGCCTGCAAGTCCGTTTCCAGCAGTCCCCGCAACTGTGTCAACGCCTCGCTGTGCGTCCCTTTGGCAATCAGGTTTTCCACCTGATCCGGGTCCGATGGCATGTGGTACAACTCTTCTCCCGGACGCTTCGCGGTACACAGCGTCAACTCGCGCGCGAACCGTTTCGCATTGGCCGGGTCCAGCAACTCATCCTTCGCCGGCGCGCCGTCAATGTCGCCATGAAAGGTCTTGTTGCTGGAAACGAAATCCGGCCCGCCCGTCGGCCAGCGGCCGGGCTCGAAATTGCGAATGTACAGATAATCCCGCGTCCGCACGCTGCGCGCCGGGTAAGTCGCGCCATCGGGACGGCAGTAGGTGTGCCGTTCCAGCCCGGCCAGCACATGCCCCCGCGCAACCGCGGCCTTGCCTTCCAACACCGGCAGCAGGCTTTGCCCCGCCGCTCCGTCTAGATTCGGCAGACCCGCCGCGGCCAGTAGCGTGGAGGGAATGTCGATATGGCTCACCAGCGCGGTGGCGGTCAGCCCACCCTGGACACGCCGTCCCCAACGCATGGCCAGCGGCATGCGCAGCCCGCCATCGTACAGGTTCACTTTCGCGCGCGGAAATGCCATGCCGTTGTCGCTGGTGACAACGATCAGCGTGTCGTCCAGAATGCCCTTCGATTCCAGTAGCGCGACGGCCTTCCCCAACTGCCGGTCGTACCATTCAATCTCCGAATAGTATGCCGCCAGATCCTTGCGCGTCGTCTCCGTGCCGGGCAGATACGACGGCACGCGCAGCCCCTCCAACTTGCGCCCCATCCGCTCGTTCGCTTTTGGATCGAAAACCCGATGCGGCTCCGTGCTGCCCAGCCAGAAGAAGAACGGCTTCGACGCATCGCCATCGGCCAGGAAATCCGCAAAGTTCGCGGCGTAATCGCGCTCGTCCAGACCCGGCGCCAACGGCGTCCCATGCTTGCGCGAATTGAATTCCTTCCCGTTTGGATGCCGCGTCAAACCGCCCGCCCGCCAATCGCCCGGCGACCAGCCTTTACCCGTGAAACCCGTGCGATAACCGGCATCCTCCAGGGTGTGCGTCACCAGCGGCAACTCCGCTGGAATCGTGCCATAGAGCACGCCCGCCTCGCCGGTTTGCCAGATGTGCCGGCCAGTCAATAACGCGGTCCGCGACGGAGTGCAGGACGGACAAGCGGAAAAGCTGTGCGTGAACAGTACCCCTTCTTTGGCAATCCGGTCGAAAACGGGGGTGTACACGAACTTATCGCCGTACGCCCCCGCGTGCGGCCAGGACTGATCGTCGGCCACTACCAGTAACAGATTCGGCCGCGTCGGGCCGCGCCGGGAACAAGCGGCTGGCAGGGCCGCCGCGCCGGCCAGCAGATCGCGTCGCGTAAGGGGCATCGCATTAGATGTATCATGCCCGCTCGAACTGGGGCAGCGCGGCCAGAAGCCTACGCGTGTACGGATCGCGCGGGTCCCGGAATAGTTCTTCCGTCGCTCGCGCTTCGACGATGGAGCCATCGGCCGGGATCGCGATGCGGCTGCAAAGTGAACGCAGCGCCAACAGGTCGTGCGAGACGAACAGGATCGCCGTCCCGTAAGCGCGATTGATCTCTCGCAGTGTGGCCAGCACTTCCTGTTGCTTCAGCAGGTCGAGAGCGCTCGTGATCTCGTCGGCCACCAACAATGCGGGCCGGTGCAGCAGGGCCATGGCGATCAGCACACGCTGCGCTTGGCCAACGCCGATCTGCGGCTGCGACTGCGCACGCCGTGAATGGGGCCAGCGCCGCCATTGTCACCGAAAGCCGCCCGCCATGAAGGAGCCGGGCGAAGTTGTCCCGGCCAAGCGCATCGGTCCCCAACCAATGCTGAGAATCGGGGCCGGTCAGAATGCGATCCCGGTCTTGAGCCGCATATCCAAATGGCGCCGCCAGCGGCCCGAACCCCAGCAGCAGACACAGCACGATCAGGAACACCGCCGCCGCCGTCTTCATCCCGGCTCCGGAAGAAGGCATTCGGCCAGCATCCCGGCCCGTTCGCCAATCAGGTCAATCACTGGCGTGTTGACCACATCAAAGGTTAGAGTAGCGACCCGGACCGCGATCGCCACACTGCTCACATTGAATGCCGCCTGCACCAGCCGTTCGGAACGCTTCGCCTTGATTTTGTAAAAGTACTGCGCCATCTACCGCCACGACTGACATCAGCAGCGTTTCGCCGGCGCTGAGTTGTGCCGTTCCCACCAGCACAAACAGAAAGTTCACCGACATTGTGCCCTACACACCCGGTAATGCCACTTTCCACGCCGAGGTCATCAGCGCGAGCGCGGTGAAGACGACGAACCTCAGTTTGTCTTCACATTGCCAGTACAGAGGCAACTCGGCGAGGGCGGTTACAACGCCAAGCACGATTAGCGCTATGTATCCCTTAGCTTTCCAGGTCATGGACAAATTTAGTCGCGGCGGTGATGCAGGCCGCGTGGTCGCCTGCTGGTTACATCGGCATAAACGAGTCGCCTCGACTGCGAAAAACGCTCCCTGACGGTCGCATCTCGGTAGCGTCTGATTGAATCGCGCCGCCGATAGCAAGGATCGGTTCCGGACGGCTGACGATGGGATGAGCCAAGATCGGCGTCGCGGAGGAACTGCGGGTTTCCGTGCTTTGCGGCCGGGTTCAGAAGAGAGGAGCTTTTGGGACCGCTTCTGGCGGGGAAATGATGATCGGGCTTTTCGGGTAGTATCGTCGATAAAAGGCGATGGTGTCGGGGCAGGAATCTTTGACGACGATAGGTTCCTCAGTTTCCCGGATATTCTGGCCGTCGATGGGTGTATCTTCGGCGGGCGCCGATGATTCC